>Ga0105047_10000507_pt1 | contig 66326 bp, 57 predicted proteins | sample MAT04_FD_78384 | JGI IMG/M metagenome (GOLD analysis project Ga0105047, IMG submission 78384) | Freshwater microbial communities from Lake Fryxell liftoff mats and glacier meltwater in Antarctica - MAT-04 (megahit assembly) | ecosystem: Environmental > Aquatic > Freshwater > Ice > Liftoff... | reverse complement strand
TTTTTAAAGGTTAAGTTAATTATATATCCTAAAAAAAATTTCGATGGATTGCGGATATCTTGATTTATGGAACGAAAAAAAGATAGAGCCTGGTGTAAAATGGCAGGCTCTATCTTTAAAACATTTAGAGGAGATTTTATAAGGCTACCGTCTCCCCATCCACGGTGAGCGCCTTTGCATCGACGGCCAGGGCTTGCAGGGTGGGGCGGCGCAGCAGCAGGGCGCGCCCGTGGAAGGTGACGCCCGCTACGCTGACCGGGCCGCTGCCTTCTTCGCACAGGATGAAGAGATCGTCCACCCCGGCGCCCTGGATGCGGAAGGCGGTCACGTGCGCATCGCTGCGCAGACGCTGCACCGTGGGCAGCGCGCTTTCGCCTGCCGCCAGTGGGAATAGCACGGCGTCCATGCGCGCGGGCAGCGCGGTGCTGCGCTCCAGGGTCACGTCCCAGGCGGGGAACTCACCCAGCACACCGTACCAGCCAACGGCGGGCGAGGTTTCGCCCTTCTGGGCGCGGGCCTGCAGGCCAGTTGAGTCGATGGGCAGGATGGCGATGTTGGCAGCCCCTGCATTGCGGGAGACGACCGCTTCAGGCGCTACCGCCACTTCGCCCGCCTCCAGCGGGATGGCAGCGCCCGGGCGGAACAGCGGGGCGAGGTGGAAGAGCTGTTCCAGCTGGTGAAGATCATTGCCGGGGGGACCCTGCACCAGGTCGCTCAAGATCCAATAGCCGGGTTTGACGTAGAAGATGGACCGGCGCTGTGAGAAGCGTTTGTCCACCTGGCCGGCGTCGCCGCGCCCCGGGAAGGGGTCGGGGGCGTAGCCTTCCAGGTACTCGCTGCTGACGAAGTCGAAGCCGGGCTGGGTGACCCATTCGTTGCGCCCCTCGGTGACCAGCATGGTTTGGGGGTCAAAGCGGCGGGCCTGCCCCAGGCCGTCGATCATGATCAGGTTATGCGATCGCGAAGATTTAAAATAGTGGGTCAGCTCGGTAAGCGAATAGCTGTAGATATTGGGATCGCCGATCAGCAGCCGGCCATGGGAATAAAGGATGAAGTTCAGCTTATCTTCGTGCTGGTGTGAAGCGCCCCAGGCGGCACCGTCAAAGAACAGGTACTGCCCGCTTTCGCCCCAGCGATCGCGCATGGCATAATATTTCGCCGAGGTCCAGGCATGCGAGGTGTGGTTCGGGGCCTGGCCCTCCTGGCCATACGTGCCGCCCCACAGAAAATCGTCGCGGTCAAAGACTTCGGCGGCAAAGCGCAGGGTCGGCGCGGGATCGGTGGGGATGGCGTTGCAGTCGTTGAAGGTGGGCAGCCAGTGATCTGGTTGGGCGGCGAAAAGGTACATTTCGTGGGCTTTTTCTGCCAGCGAGACGAAATCTGCCGGCAGGCTGAGTTTGCGCGCCCGGGCGGCCTGTACCACCGCGATGATGGCGTTGGTCGGGAACATGTGGTAGCCGTGGCTGAGCTCAAACTGGAAACCGTCGTCATAATACGCGAAACTATTGATCCACTGCAGCCGGCGCAGGGCAATGCGCAGGTAGGCGTCGGCCTGCTTGAGTTCGGGCGAATTGATCGCCGAGACGGCGATGCCCGAGGCCTCCACCTGGTACCAGTTGTTGGGCCAACTGGTGAAGGCGGTAGCATAGCGCATGTGGTCGAGGCGTGAGCGGGCCATCATGGCGTGCAGGGCGTCGTCGAAAGGCTCGGTCTGGCCCAGGTAGCCAAGCACATCCACCCACACCCGCCACTGGCGCGTGCCGGTTTCCAGGGTGCGCCAGGGCCCCAGAATTTCTTTATGATTGGGCACCGGGTTGCTGCGATACCACGACCACAGCAACTGGGCCGCCTTTACGGCAAATTTTTCCTGGCCGGTTTGCTGGTAGGCCACGGCCAGGTTGCGGATAAAGCGGATGCCGTTGATGCCCACGTTTGATTCAATATCGTTGAACAGGCGCAGATGCCAGTCGATCTCGCTGCCAAATTGGTGCTTGACCAGCATGTGAGCGCGGATGGTCAGCAGGTTGTGCAGGGTTTCTTCGGCCTCCGGTAGATCCAGTTCCATCAGGTATTGCGGGTCGCGCGCAGTCACCTGCCAGGCGCGGGCGCGCAAACGCGCCCCCAGCTTTTCTGGCGCGACCGGTTTAATCATATGGGCGGCATATTCCGCCTCAGAGACCTGGATGCGCTCGGCGCGGGAGTGATCCAGCAGCCGGCCCCACATGCGTTCGCGCAGCGAGATCAGGTCGGCCAGCAACGGCGCGTCCAACGCTTCCGCCACCTGGCAGACCGCCAGCACGCAGTCGGCCACCACCCGGTCTTCCATGGCGGCGCGCCGCTCGTGGGCGCTGGTCGCCAGGCGGGCGCAGCCCGACAGGCGCCAGATTTCGGCCTCGGGATGTTTTTCGCCGGTCAGGTAGCCGATCAGCGCCAGCGCGGTGCCGTTGAGCAGCAGCGCATCCGGGGTTGCCTGTGAACGGTCGGCGGCGGTGATGAAGCAGGTCAGATAGTCGGCATAGGCGTACAGGCGCGGGCCGGGTTGGTCGCCGGCCAGCAGCAGGCCCAGCGCGCGGCGCGCGGCGTTATCGATGCTCCAGGGAGCAGCGGAATTCCACGGCAGCAGTTCGGGCGGCAGTTCGGGGCCGGGTTCGACAATATAGGGGCGCAAAGATTGGAGGGGGTTCATAGGGGAGAGACCTTTATGATATTTACCACAGCGACACTGAGGCACACAGAAGAAAGGTGGGTAACAATGTACAAGGGCTGCTGGGCCGTGAATGGCGCAGCAGCCCTTGCTTGGGTTACTTATTCCAGGTCTTGCAGTTGTTGGGCCAGTTTGGCGGCGGTTTCCTGGAAGGTGGCCAGTTTCTGGCGTTCCTTGTCGGCCACGGCGGCGGGCGCGCGCTGGCCAAATGGGCCTTCCAGCAGGGCAGTCAGGCGCGCCACCTGGCTTTCGGTTTCTGCCAGTTCGCGGGTGATGCGGGCGCGCTCGGCCTCGGCATCCACCAGGCCGGCCAGCGGCAGATAAATTTCAATGCCGGAAACCACCAGCACCACGGCATTTTGGGGCTTTTCAGTGAGACTGGCGGCCAGTTCAAACTGGGCGGCATTCAGCCCGGCCAGCGCCACCAGGGTGGCTGCCTGTGACTGCAGCACCGCCAGCTTTTCGCCGGCCACCAGCACGGCCGGAATGCGCTTGTTGGGTGCCACCTTTTTCTCGGAGCGCAGGTTGCGTATGGCGCGGATCACATCCTGCACCAGGGCAAAATCGGCGATTTTCTGTTCTTCCCAGCCTTTCAGCGGCTGCGGCTGCGGCCAGGCGGCCACGATCAGGGCCGCTTCCCAGCCGGCCTTGGGGCTGTAGTGCTCCGATTTGGCCTGGCAGGCGCGCTTGAGGTGCCCCCACAGTTCTTCGGTGATGAACGGGGTGAAGGGGTGTAATAGGCGCAGGCAGGTATCCAGCACGCGCGTGAGGGTTTGCGCGGTGTAGAAAGCGCGATCGCCGCCCTCGCTGACCTGCCCCTTGGCAATTTCCAAGTACCAGTCGGCGAAATCACCCCAGAAGAAATCGTAAATCTGGCGGCCAGCTTCACCGTATTGGAAAGCGCCAAACAGGCGGTCTACCTCACGCACCAGCGCCTGCAGCCGCGCCCAGATCCACGAATCGGCCAGCGTCCATGCCAGGGGCTGCGCCGATTCGGGCACCGCGGGGGCGTTATCCAGCACGCCGATCACAAAGCGCCCGGCGTTCCAGATCTTGTTGGCAAAGTTGCGGTTGGCCTCCACTTTTTTGGTGGAGAGGTTCATATCGTTGCCGGGCGTGGCGCCCACCAGCAGGGTGAAGCGCAGCGCGTCGGTGCCCATTTCATCCATCATCACCAGTGGGTCGATCACGTTGCCCTTGGTCTTGCTCATCTTCTGTCCGTGCTCGTCGCGGATCAGGCCATGCAGGTAGACGGTTTCGAAGGGCACCTGGCCGGTATATTCCAGCCCCGACATGATCATGCGCGCCACCCAGAAGAAGATGATATCGTAGCCCGTTTCGAGCACCGTGGTAGGGTAGAAGTACTTGAAGTCGGGGGTGGCTTCGGGCCAGCCCAGGGTGGAGAACGGCCACAGCCCGGAGGAGAACCAGGTGTCGAGCACATCCGGGTCCTGATGGATGCTGTGGCTGCCGCACTTGGAGCAGGCGCTGGGGTCCTGACGCGCCACGGTCATGGCGCCGCAAGCGTCGCAGTACCACACCGGGATGCGGTGGCCCCACCACAGCTGGCGGCTGATGCACCAGTCTGAGATGTTCTCGAGCCAGTTGTAGTAGACCTTGGTGAAGCGCTCGGGCACGATCTGAATGCGCCCGTCGCGCACCGCGTCCAGGGCGGCCGCGGCCAGGGGCTGGATGGTGACAAACCACTGAGTGGAGATCATCGGCTCGACGATTTCACCGCCGCGCTGCGTGCGCGGCACGTTGAGCGTATAGGCGTCCTCTTTGATCACCAGCCCGGCGGCGCGCATGTCTTCCCAGATTTTCTTGCGGCAGTCATAGCGGTCCAGCCCGGCATAGGGCCCGCCGTTGGCATTGATGCGGGCTTCGTTGGTGAGGATGTTGATCATCTCCAGGTTGAAGCGCTGGCCAATGGCGTAGTCGTTGGGGTCGTGGGCGGGGGTGATCTTGAGCGCTCCCGTGCCGAAGGCGCGGTCTACGTAAGTGTCGGCAATAACCGGCACGCGGCGGTTGAGCATGGGCACCAACACTTGCCTGCCAATGAACTTCTGGTAGCGTTCATCTTCCGGGTGCACGGCCACGGCGGTATCGCCCAGGATGGTTTCGGGGCGGGTGGTGGCCACCGGGATGTAGTCGCCGGACTCATCGTCCAGCATGTATTTGAAGAAGTAGAGCTTGCCCGGTTCCTGCGAGTATTCCACTTCCAGGTCCGAAACGGCGGTTTTCAGGCCAGGCGACCAGTTGATCATACGCGGACCGCGGTAGATCAATCCCTTATCATACAGGGTGACGAAGGCCTCGCGCACCGCGGTGGAGAGGCCAGCGTCCAGGGTGAAGCGCTCGCGCTCCCAATCGCACGAGGCGCCCAGGCGGCGGATCTGCTGGGTGATGCGCGCGCCGTAGGTTTCTTTCCAGGCCCAGGAGCGTTTGAGAAACTCATCACGCCCGATCTGGTCGCGGGTGAGTCCCTCACTGGCCAGCGATTTTTCCACCTGCAACTGCGTGGCAATTCCAGCGTGATCTGTACCGGGCACCCATAGGGTGGGCAGGCCCTTCATGCGGTGGTAGCGAATCATCAGGTCTTCCATCGAGACGAACATGGCGTGCCCCAGGTGCAGCTCGCCGGTGACGTTTGGCGGCGGGATGGAAATGACGAAGGGTTTCTTGCTGGGGTCGTGACCGGGCTGGTTGGGATCGTTGGAAGGCTTAAAGTAGCCGGAGGCTTCCCACCAGGCGTACAGACGCTGCTCGGTGGCAGCAAAATCGTAGGTTTTGGGTAAGTTGGTTTCAGCCATGTTGCAATTTCCTCTTGCGCAGTGCTCACTGCTTAAACAAAAAATCCTCTCATCCTGTGAGGACGAAAGGGTTTCTTCCGCGGTACCACCTCGCTTCGCCGGTGTGAGCGGCGCGCTCCCCCGGACCATCATCCGGCTGGCGCAGTAGCGGGCGCACCCGTGCCGGTCTACTCTCCTGATGGATTTCTGCGGCAGCTTTGCCAAACGACTTCGGCCCGTGCGTGGCGTCGGAGGCTTTCAACCTGTGGCCTTCCTTCTCTGTCCGCTGACTGAGGGCGTACTACTTTTGGCGCTTCTTATGAAGTTATAAGGCAATTATACCGCTTAAAAGCGAAAACGCAACCGGGGATTGACGTGTGAATTGACTTTACGAAAAAAATAGTGCAATAATTAAATTGGTCCCCCGGCATGGCGCCCTTTATTCATACCAACCGAGAAAAAATAATGGTACAGCTTGTACCATTATTTTTTTATATCACCGGATGCTCAAACAGCGTATCCTTCCATTGGTTTGCTCAAAAAGGAGATGGCATGAAAAAAAAGCACGGTTTCTTTCGTAAGTATTCTTTCGCTGGTGTTGGTGCTCGGTTTATCCGCGAGCCTGGTCTCCGCGGGCGAGCCCGGCCCGGGGCAGGCAGTGCAAGCGCCTGAACAAGTGAATGATAATGTCCAGAGCTACTTCCCGGTGCAGGGCCGGCTGACGGATGCCGCGGGGACCCCGCTCAACGGTGATTACTCGATCACCTTCCGCCTGTACGATGTATACTCCGGCGGCATCGCCTTATGCTCCGATACCAACCCCGTCAAGGTGACCAAAGGCCTGTTCAACAGCGAAGTGTGGGGCACCTGCAGCACCTCTATCCAAGGAAAGCAGCTCTTCCTGAGCATCGAGGTAGAAAGCAGCGGTGAGCTCGATCCGCGCCAGCCGATCTTTGCCGTGCCGTATGCCTGGAGCCTGCGTCCCGGTGCGTCCATCATCGGCTCCATCGGCTCGGGAGCCATCCTGCACATCGAGAATAACGACCCCACCGGGCGAGGGCTGCGCACCTACGCCACGTCGACCACCGGCATCAATTATGGCATCGTCGCCGCTTCCGAGTCGCTGAATGGGTATGGAGCCTTTATCTACAATAACGGCGGCGGCACCGCGCTCAAGGTCGCCGGCACTGGCAAAATTCAGAGTACGGCCAATTCCTATGTATGGATCAGTGGCAACGGAGTGCGGCCCTACCACCAGGCGGATACCACGATCATCGACATGGACAGCGTGGGCGGGGCAAAGATCACCCGGGGACAGCCGCCGGGGTGCGCAATGTGATGCTGCCCATCACCATCCCAGGAACATTATATGGGCAAAATGTCACCGTCACCGACTTGGATCTCTATTTCGTCGGCGGTACCTTGACGGACGGAATCTCGGCGGTTGTGCTGCGGCGGCAGACTGGGGTGTGCGGCTCCACCGACACCCCAGTCTGTTATGACACACTGCTCGATGATCCCGCAAATTATTTCTGCGAGGACAACAGCGCCCACGAGACCGGGTGTACTCGTCATTGGGACCTGTCGACCAACAATGTCCTGACGTCGACTTCCGGCATCCTGTCTCTGACCATCGAGCTGACCTTCAGCGGGGCGGCGGGTTGGGTGGATATCGGCGGGGTGCGCCTGACCCTGAAACACGAGTAAGGGAGGTTTACGATGAAACGGTCACGTATTCTCCTCGTTATTTGCGTTTTGCTGCTCTTGCTGGTGCAGAGCGCACAGGCCAGGCCAACGGCCGGCTACCGTGTCGATTGGAGCAACCGCCTGAGCGGTAGCGGCGGCGCGGCCAGCTCCAGCGGGTATAAAGTAAATTTCACCGTCGGGCAGATTGCGGCTGGATCCGCGGTGAACCCGCATTATAAAGTCCAATGGGGGTATTGGGCCGGCACCGGGCCCGGCGCGATACAGAACTACAGCTACCTGCCAGGTGTGAAGAAGTGAGATATGGGGCTGCCCAAAAAGAATTGGGCAGCCCCTGGAAGATAAAACCCCGTCCTCGAGGAGAGTGTTGCTTAATTCAACCCCTCCCCGAACTGCCCTGCGGCAGCGCGAAGCGCGCGGGGAGGGAGTAAGAATATACGGAGATTTTGCCACGGTACCGTGGCAAAATCTCCGTAAACCTCTACTTTTCACCCCCTTCCCTGCACCCCTGCGGGTGGCCGAAGCGGCGGAAGGGGGCCCGGGGGTTAGGTTTTGGTAATTATGCAACACTCTCCGTTGGGAGGAAGGGGCCCTGGGATGGAGGTTTTATATCGATCCCAGGGCCCATAGGCGGTAACATAAGGCCAATTTCGTGATTAGCGAGACAAACCCATCCCTCCCCGGCCCTCCCTTCCCCGCAGGGAAGGGAGGGAGAAAAACATAATGGTTCTTTTTGCCAGCTTTTGCTGGCAAAAAGAACCAAAAAAAATAGAATCCCCCTTCTCTCCCCGGTTTTTGGGGAGAGAAGGGGGCAGGGGGATGAGAGGGGTGGGCGGATGATCTTATGTTAGCGCTTATGTCCCAGGGCCCCCTGATGCTTTAGTAGGAGGCGTTGGAGTGGGAGATCTCCAGGTTGTTGACCCGCATAAAGGCCGGGACGATGAGCGCGGTGGGATTGCGCGCGCCGTAACTACTGGAGGCGTTGTGCACGGTGGCGCTGCTGGACAGCCAGGCCAGTTTTGCGCCGAAGATATCCAGCAGGCTCTGGGTGATGCGCACGTTATAAGGCACCACCACGCTGCCATCTTGCTTGAGGAGCAACGCCCCAAAGCGCGAACTGCCGGTAATGATGGCTTTGGAGGGATTGACGATATTCATGTAGTGCAGGAACGGGATATATAAAATATCCCGGTCGCGCGGTAGGGCCACCAACTCTTCCAGGCTGGCGGCCGGCTGGTCGCCGTTGGCCAGAACCAGGCTCTTGTGGGCCACCGAATGCCCGGTCGGCGCGGTTTGGAACTCGTCGGCATCATCCTGAGACCAGGTGAACTGCGCGAAAACACCCTGCGCAAAGAGCGTGAAGGGCGCGCGCCGCAGGCCGGAAAAATCACGTTTAAAGGGGAAGGTCTCAATCCGGGTGGGGTCGTCGCACAGATTAAATTGGTCGGAGAATACTTGCTGACCAAGGTTATCTTCCTTGAGGAAGGAGAAACCGCGTTTCATCATCCCGCCGCTGAAACCGATCCAGTTCATAAAACTCAACATCTGGGCAATCGCCGTGGCACCGAAGACGATATCGTAGTTGCCCAGGGCCAACTGCTGAGGGGCGTTGTGCTGGTAGCAGTCCACCAAAAAAGCCAGTTCGCGCCACACCACGGCCGGGTCGAGGTCGCTCTTTTTTTGAGCCGACTGCTCGGCAGTCACTTCCCATTTAAGCCGGGAATGGGCCAGAACGGCGGTCACCTGGGCGTCTGTGGTCTGAAAATACTGGGTGTGGGGCGAGCGGGTGTTGATCTGCGCCACCGTGTTGACCCCGCACGAGAAGATGCCGGAGAGTTTGAGCTCATCCGTCTCCAGGCCGGCGGCGGCGCGGTTGAAGTACTGCAACTTTTCCTCATTGGTCAGCGCCGCCAGGGCCGCGTCGCTGGCGCTTTCGTCGGCGAAAGACTCGGCGAAGACCGGAATGGTCGGCGGGTAGCTCAGCGGTTGGGCATGCTGCACCATTTCCATGGCAATATCCAGGCCCTGCTTCATTTCGTCCAGTTGGCTCAGATCGGTGATCAGTTCATAGCTGGCGCGTTTCTGGCCGGCGTAGGCGGTGATTTCCAGGCGGATGAGATGTTCATTGGTGTTCAGTGAGATGGCCGAATTCGCAAAGCGCATCAGGGCACTATCTTCTTCATGGTAGTAGAGCGTTACTTCGCCGCCTTTTTGCAAGGCATAGGTGCGCAGGTCGCTCAAAGTTTGCAGGATGCGTGCTTTCATCGCTATTCTCCAATTCTCACGTTGTCAAAGCGGCAAACCGGAATGCCGTGACCCAATTGCATGATCTGGTTAGGCTGGCCCTTGCCGCAGTTGTCTACAAAATGCACCTTCCAGGTCGAGGCGTCGCCGACTGCGGAAAGTGAATTCCAGAATTTGACCGTGGCGCCCTTGTAGGTGGAATTTTTCACCACACGCGTCACTTTGCCTTGATCCACCAGCCAGCCGATTTCGGTGCCGAAGTGGAATTGTTCGCGGTTGGAACCGATGGACCAACTGCGGTCGCCATCCAGAATGATGCCCTTCTCGGTGCTGGCCACGATATCCTCCAGCGAGCCATCACTGCCGGGGTCGATGTTAATGTTGGTCATGCGCTCGATAGGCACGCGGTAGAAGGCGGTGGCACGGTTGGTGCCGCCGCTGCCATTGAAAATCTGGCGGTGGGCGGTGGCATTGGCCTCTTCCACCATTTGGCGGCCGGTAATGGCGCCTACCAATACGCCCCGATCGATCAGCAGGTTGTTCTGAGCGGGCACGCCGTCATCGTCATAGCCAAAACTGCCGGGGGAATTGGGCAAGGTGGCATCGGCGCGGGCGGTGAGGCGCGGCGAGCCGTACTGCAGCTTGCCAAAATCGTCGAGGGTGACGAACGAACCGCCGGCAAAAGCCAGCTCATACCCGAGGATGCGGTCGAGTTCCAGTGCATGGCCGATGGTCTCGTGGGTCTGCAGGAACATGATGCCCGGCAGCAGAATGACGGAGCGGTCTTCTTTGGGGCATTCCTCGGCGACTAATACCTCGTTCATCTCTTTGACAATACGCGCGGCGTTTTCGCTGAAGAGCGAGCGATTGATCGATTCCCAGCCGCGTGTTTCGCCGCTGCGGTCGGGGCGGTAGGTGCGCTCAAACATTTCACCTTTGCTGTCCAGGCCGGAGACGCGCAGGCTGGAGAAGACTTCGGTGATCAGCTTTTCGATCTCGCTGCCTTCCGAATCGACGAAGATAATCTGTTTGCGCATGAAATACAGGTCGCTGATGCGCTGGGAGACACCAGGCTGGTTGAGTTTTTCATCCATTTCCTTCAGAAAAGCCACTTTATCTACCAGTGGCACTTCGAAGGGGTTCAACCCGCAGGGACTTTCAAAACGGGCGGTGATGGCATCTTTTTCGGCCAGGCGCACCGGAAAGGTGACCCGTTCGGCAGCCACCCGGGCGTTGTCGAAGGCTTTATCGAATAGCGCGCCCAGGTCGCTGAGATCGGAAGAGGCAGAAAACCCCCAGGCGCCGTTGTACAGCACGCGCACGCCCAGGCCGCTCTCGCGGCTGGAAGCGGTGTTCTTGAGGTTGCCGTTCCACATCATCAGGTAGTTGGCTTCCTCGTAGGGATACCAGCGCGCGTCGACATAGCTGGCGGATCGGGTTTTCATGCGTTCGATCTGCTGTTTGATTTGGTTGAGCATGTTTGAAATTCTCCTTAAAGAAAGGGTTGACATATTTCGCGATAGAGCGCGTCCAAACCCGCGCAGCCCAGGTCGGCTTCAATCAGCAGGCATAGCCCGCGCGGGTCCAGGCGGCGGCTGAGCTCCACGGCTTCTTCCGCCGGGACGGTGACCTGCAGTGGGCGCCCGCGTTGCTGAATGTGTTGGAGCATGGGCAGGTGTGGCAGCACGGAATTGCCGGCGCCGGTGACGTATTGAATGGCGCTGATTTCGGGGGTATCGAGCAGCGCCTGGTAGTGTTTGGCTGCCCCGGGACCATCCAGATGGAAAATGCTGCGCCCCACGGCGCGCGCCTGGCGGGCAATATCCGGCAGGAAGAGCTTTTGGAAGCTGCGCGGACCGATCATATAGTTAAAGTCGCATTCCAGCACATGATAGGGACGGTTAGACCACAGCCCCACCCAATTGATGGCGCCTACCCCCTGCTGCAGGGTGGTCTGCCAGACGGCGGCAAACCCCTGTTGCCAACTGGGATAAATCGCTTCCACCGCGGCGGCAATTTTTTCGGGCTGGTCGAGCGCATCCATGCACAGCGGTTCGGCGCCGCGGGTATTTAACAGCACGTCAGCCGAACCCCCCAGGCTGGGGGTCATGGTCAGATAACGCCCCCGGGCGGTTTCGGCATTTAAGCGCAGCAGGCGCGGCAGCAACTGCCACCAGGGGTTATCGGCAGCAATTTGCCAGTCCGGCGCATTAGACCAGTCATCCTGAATGAAGCGGTGGGTCCAGGCGGTGCCGCTGGTAAATTCGACCGGCGCGCCCAGCAGCATGCCCAGGCACACCGGGCCGTAATCGACGCGGATCGCGGGCAACATATCGCCCACCAGGTATGTGGCGCGCAGTTGGGCCAGGCGTGCTGCCATCCAGGCCTCGGGCTGGGTCAGCAGTTCCAGCATTTTTCCGCCGGGCACGCCAGGGTCGGTATTGGCGCTGGCCAGCACCAGGGGTGGGCCGGTCAGCTCACAGTGCCACCAGGCTTCGTGGCGGGCGGCAATGCGGGGAAAATCGGGACAAAATTCCAGGGATTGGTTGGCAGTCTGTGCCTGGATGCGGCTCCACTCGGCCAGTTGGGGAAAGGAGGGGGTAGGGGATAGGGCAGTCGTCATGCGGAATTCCTTCCACCCTATTGTATCATCGGAACGCTTTCCCTTATTTTTCACATAACATCAGCGCCGGACCTCTGGACGCAATGCGATAATCGTAAGTTTGCGCATTAAGTTGTACCACCACCCAATAGCCTTCAACGGTTGCCTGGGTGTAAAACATACCGCGTTTGGGGCAGCCCAACGAACCGTCATTCCAGGTGACCGCTTCACTGCGCAAAATTGTCAAATTAACCGGCGCGCTGCCGGCGCGCTTTTCCAGATCGCTCAGCACGGCCGCCATGATCGATTCGGGCGCTTCGCCCAAAATGGGCGCCGGGGTGAGCGCAAACGTGGGCTGTTCGACGGGTTTGGGGTACCGTGTCGAGGATATTTCTGGGGTTGGGTTTGCCAGATCGGGAACCCGGGTTGCCGCCGGTTGGGTGGGGGCGGGTTCGGCAGCGAGCGGGGGGACCTGGGTTAAGGGTGCGCAGGCAGACAGGCTAAACGCCAGCAGCATTAAAATATTCAGACTGTGGGAAAGAACAGTACGATTGTGCATCGGTTATCTCCATCTATTTAAATTTGTCTCTTCATCCTGTTCCCCAAGACGATTCAGACCCGGCATTCGTTCCCAACATGAGAAAAAGCTGATGCTACTTCAATAGGAGATAAAAAATACCCCCGCCTGCGAGGGCGGGGGTAAGCGGATGACCAATCGAAAAATTACTGTTTCCAGTTCTCGGGGCGCAGGTCGCGCACAGACTTGCCGGTCCGCCAGAGTTCAGAATTGTGCAATTCGGCCAGTTCGGCATCCAGCTTCTCGTGGTAATCGGGGCGGCTGTTGGCTTCCAGGGTGATGCGCGTCTCTTCGCCGCTCACCACACTTTCGTAAAGCTGGTCAAATACAGGTGCCACGGCATCACGGAAGCGGCCTTTCCAATCCAACGCGCCGCGCTGGGCAGTGGTGGAGCAGTTGGCGTACATCCAATCCATGCCGTTCTCGCCCACCAGGCGGATCAGGCTCTGGGTAAGCTCTTCCACAGTTTCGTTAAAGGCTTCGCTGGGAGAATGGCCATGTCCGCGCAGCAGGCTGTATTGGGCCTCCATCACGCCTGCCAGAGCGCCCATCAAAATGCCGCGTTCGCCGGTCAGGTCGGAATGGACTTCGCGCGAGAAGGTGGTTTGGAACAGGTAACCCGAGCCGATGGAAATGCCCAGCGCCAGGGTGCGCTCGAGGGCGCGCCCGGTGAAATCCTGGAAGATGGCGTAGCTGCTGTTAATGCCGCTGCCATTGAGGAAGTTGACGCGCACGCTGCGGCCCGAGCCCTTGGGGGCCACCAGCACTACATCTACGTACTCGGGCGGAATGATGCCGGTCTGGTCCTTGTAGACAATACCGAAACCGTGCGAGAAGTACAGTGCGGCGCCGCGCTGCAGGCGGGGGGCTACCACCGGCCAGGTGGTTCGCTGCCCGGCATCCGATACCAGAAATTGCACCACGGTGGCGCGTTCGGTGGCTTCTGCCAGCGAGAACAGGGTCTTGCCTGGTTCCCAGCCGTCGGCTATGGCCTTGTCCCACGAGCGACTGCCCGATTTTTGACCGATGATCACCTTGAACCCATTATCGCGCATGTTGAGCGCCTGGGCCGGGCCCTGAACGCCATATCCAAGCACCGCGATCACTTCATCCTTGAGCACCTCGCGCGCTTTTTCCAACGGGAACTCTTCACGAGTGACGACTTCTTCTGCAACATCCCCAAATAAAAACCTGGCCATACAAACTCCTCTTTCTGTGTGGTAGATCGTACCTAAAAGTTCTTCTCAAAAAGCTGGGAAGAGCGCGTATCTCAGCCTGATGCCCGGTACGCGCCCCGCTTTTAATGGAAAAGATACGCCATTATATAATACCTGCGGTCATAAATTGCACTTTCCTCTGAGCCAAAAAAGTGCAATTTATGACCGTGCCGGGGAAACCCTATGCCGCGGCATACTGCGATGCGAAGCTGCCGCTGCCGTCCAGCAGGGAAGCAGGGCCGCGTCCCATGGCAACCGCCCCCGTGCGCACCATTTCGATGATGCCCATCGGGCGCATTACCTCCACAAAACCGTTGATCTTTTCCTCATTGCCGGTAATTTCGACAATCATTGAACTGCTGGTCACATCCACGATGTGCGCGCGGAAAACATCCACCATCTGCATGATCTCAGCCCGGTTGTCTGAGGTGGCTTTGACCTTGATCATCACCAGGTCGCGCCGCACCATGGGGTGCGAGGAAAGGTCTTCAACCTGAATGACATTGACCAGTTTGTAGAGATAAGCCATGACCCGTTCGGCGGAGGCATTATCACCGTCAATGACAATCGTCATGCGCGAAAGGCCGGGGATATCTGTGTGGCCCACTGCCAGCGATTCGATGTTGAACGCGCGCCGGCGAAACAGAGAAGCCACCCGGTTTAAAACACCCGGTTTATCTTCGACTAAGACAACAAAAATATGTTCCATGGCAGTTTTCCAGATCCTAAATTTCTTCTGAGGCGGTTTCCACCAGCGGCGAAACAGGTATAGGCCGCCGGATCATGTTTTCCAAAGAGGCGCCAGTGGGCACCATGGGGTAAACGCTGTCTTCCTGTATCACACGGAAGTCGATCACCACCGTACCCGGGGTTTCCTGTGCTTTGCGAACGGCCGCTTCCACCTGGCCGCGCTCGGTCACACGCAGACCCAGCAGCCCGTGAGCATCGGCAAGCTTGACGAAATCGGGGCTGCGCAGCGGCGTGGCAGAATAGCGCTTATCATAGAAGAAGGCCTGCCACTGGCGCACCATGCCCAGGTAGCCGTTATTGATGATGGCCACATTGACCTTAAGGTTTTCCTGGGCAGCGGTGGTGAGTTCGGCCGAGGTCATCTGGAAACCGCCGTCACCGCAGATCACCCACACTTCTTTTTCCGGGCAGGCAAATTTAGCGCCAATGGCGGCCGGCAGGCCAAAGCCCATGGTGCCCAGCCCACCCGAGGTAATGAAATTGTTGGGCAGTTCCTGGTGGTAGTACTGGGCGGTCCACATCTGGTGCTGGCCCACATCCGTACAGATCAGGGCTTTGCCGTTGGTCAGGCGCCACAGATCGGATATGACATGCGCCGCATAGAGGTGCCCGTCATCCGGCAGGTTCTGGATGTCGCGCACGGCACTGTCGCCTTTCAGTTCCTTGATGTGAGCCAGCCAATCCTCATGGTCGCAGGGGTCCACCAGGGGCTGGAGCTGCTGCAGGGTGGTTTTCAGGTCGCCCACCAGGCCCACATCTGCCTTGACATTTTTATTGATCTCAGAGATATCGAGATCGATGTGGAGTTTGCGAGCTTTGGTGGCATAGGTGTTGAGGCTGCCGGTGACGCGGTCATCAAAGCGCATGCCAAAGGCCAACAGCAGGTCGGCCGACTGAATGGCGCGGTTGACCCAGGCTTCGCCGTGCATGCCCATCATACCCAGGCTGAGCGGGTGGCTGGCCGGGATGGTGCCAATGCCAAGCAGGGTTTCGGCGATGGGAATTTGCGTCTTCTCGGCAAATGCGCGCAGTTCGTCCATGGCTCCGCTCAAGAAAACGCCGCGCCCTGCCAGAATCACCGGGCGCTTGGCAGAGTTGATCATTTCGACGGCATTCTGGATGTGCTGCGGCAGTGGCCGGCGGTCGGGGCGGTAGCCGCGCAGCGTGATGGGGTGGCCGTCGTACTCCCACTCCACCGCGGCCTGCTGGCAGTCTTTGGAGATATCCACCAACACCGGCCCGGGACGGCCGGATTTGGCGATGTAGAAAGCCTCGCGCAACACATAGCCCAGCTCGCGCACATCCGTGACCAGATAGTTGTGCTTGGTGATGGGCAGGGTGATGCCGGTCACATCGGTTTCCTGAAAGGCATCGTAGCCGATTAACTTGCTGGTGACCTGACCGGTGATGAACACCACCGGTGAGGAATCCATGAAGGCGGTGGCGATGCCGGTCACCAGGTTTGTGGCGCCCGGGCCAGAGGTAGCCATGGCCACACCGACCGTGCCCGCGGCACGCGCATAGCCGTCGGCCATGTGGGCTGCGCCTTGTTCGTGACGGGTTAGCACATGATGGATGCGGAAATCGAGCAAAGCATCGTAAATGGGCAGGTTGGCGCCGCCCGGATAACCGAACACGACCTTCACGCCTTCGTTGATCAGGGTATCCCAAACAATTTGTGCACCTGTACGTTTCATTTTCTTCTCCTTGTCTTCAAAAAATAAAGGGGGCGAATGCAATCCCCGGGCGGATGAACTAACACGATAAAACGGCCCCGCTGTCTGCGCTGGTGACAAAGTGAGCGTAACGGCGCAGCCAGCGGCTGGTGGTGCGGGGTTGGAAAGCCGGCAGGGCTGCCAGGCGCATCTGGATCTCTTCATCCGACAGGCGGACGTTGAGGGTGCGCCGGTCCAGGTCGAGTTCCACCAGGTCACCGGGCAGCAGCGCGGCAATTGGGCCGCCGGCGGCCGCTTCGGGTGAGACGTGGCCAATACAGGCGCCGCGCGTGCCGCCCGAGAAGCGCCCGTCGGTGATCAGGGCGACTTTATCGCCCAGACCCATGCCCATAATGGCGCTGGTGGGGCTGAGCATTTCCTGCATGCCCGGTCCGCCGCGCGGGCCTTCATAGCGGATCACCACTACGTCGCCGGCCTGCACTTCGCTGGCCATAATACCGGCCAGGGCTTCTTCTTGCGACTCGTAAATACGCGCCGGCCCGGTGAACTGGCGCATCACTTTGCTGACCCCGCCAGCTTTGACCACAGCGCCGCGCGGCGCCAGGTTGCCGAACAGAATGGCCAGCCCGCCGGTGGCGGAATGGGCATTGGCGGCCGGGTGGATGACTTCGAGGTCGAGAATTTCAGCCCCGACGAAGGTTTCGCCAAAGGTCTGGCCTGAGACGGTGGGGCGGTTGGGGTGCAGGCGCCCGGTGGCGCGATGGATTTCGTTGAGGATGGCGGGGACGCCCCCGGCGCGGTGCACATCTTCGATATGCCAGGGGCCAGATGGGCTGATTTTACTGAGGTGGGGGATGACGTCGGCGACGTGGTTGATGCGTTCGAGCGAGTAGCTCAGCCCGGCTTCGTTGGCAATCGCCAGGGCATGCAGCACGGTATTGGTCGAGCCGCCCATGGCCATATCCAACGCAAAGGCGTCATCCAGGGCTTCTGCGGTCACAATCTGGCGTGGGAGGAGCTGCTTTTCCACCAGGTGCAGAATGCGCGTGCCCGCGCGGCGCGCCAATTCTTCGCGCTGCGGGGTGCGCGCCAGGGCGGTGCCATTGTAGGGCAGGGCCAGGCCCAGCGCTTCCATCAGGCAGTTCATGCTGTTGGCGGTGAACATGCCGGAGCATGAGCCGCAGGAAGGGCAGGCGAAATCTTCCAGCATTTTCAGGCGCGCGGCGTCAATTTTGCCAGATTGGAAGGCGCCCACCCCTTCAAAAACCGAAATCAGGTCCACTACCTGGCCATCGGGGGTGCGCCCGGCGGCCATCGCCCCGCCCGAGATAAAGATGGTGGGCACGTTGACGCGCATGGTGGCCATCAGCATGCCGGGAACGATCTTATCGCAGTTAGGGATACACACCATACCGTCAAACTGGTGGGCCTCGATCATCGTTTCCACGCAGTCGGCAATTAATTCGCGCGAGGGCAGTGAATATTTCATCCCGGAGTGGCCCATAGCGATGCCGTCATCCACACCGATGGTGTTGAATTCAAAAGGCACGCCGCCCGCGGCGCGCACGGCCTCTTTGACCAGGCGGCCAAATTCCTGCAGGTGAACATGGCCGGGGACGATATCCACATACGAATTGGCGATGGCAATAAAGGGTTTGCCCATATCTGCATCGCTGACGCCCACGGCCTTGAGCAGGGCGCGGTGCGGTGCGCGAGAAAAGCCGGATTTGATTTGTCCAGAACGCATAAAACCTCCAATGAAGTCCGTTCAAAATAAGAAAGCCGCCCCAGGGTTGGGGCGGCTCTCACGTTTCTTTTGATTTCTGGCGCTACTTTGCGTAGCTTTTCGTAACGTTTGCCTTCCCAACCCAAATTAGCCGCTCAATTACGAGGGCTACAAGAATAATTACCGCAAGAGCGAGGGTGGAAAAAGCTGATTCCATAATTCTAAATATTTTAGCACAAACATGGAGGATTTCAACCCCTTTGGGTGATATTTTAAGGTTGAGTTTATGGATGGATGTGGCACCGCAGAGAACGCCCGAAAATGCTCGAACCGGCTCAATTGGGATTAGAATCAACCCGCTTGGGGCCTCCGATTTACTCGCCATCTTCTCTAAGGATTTTTTTATGACGGATCTGCGTTGGATTCAAAAACTGCATTCCATTGCCCAGGCCGGGCTGACCTATACTCAGAACCCATTCGACCGCGAACGCTACCATCAGATTCAGGAGATCGCCGCGGAGATGCTGGCGGGTGGCGAGCCTGACGACGTGAGCGCTGCTTATCGCCTGCTTTCTGGTGAAATGGGCTATGCCACGCCCAAGCTGGATGTACGCGGAATTGTCTTTCGCGGGGACGGCATTTTACTGGTGAAGGAATTGGCGGACGGGTGTTGGACGCTGCCGGGAGGCTATGTGGACCTGAATGAGCCACCGGGCCATGCCGCCGAACGTGAAGTGTGGGAAGAATCGGGCTATGAAGTGCGCGCTATCAAGCTGTTGGGAGTGTATGATCGTAACCAGCACGGTTTTCCACCTTACATATTCCATACCTATAAGCTATTTTTCCTGTGCGAGCTGTTGGGGGGCGCTCCAACCGTCAGCATTGAGACCGGCGGCGCGGAGTTCTTTGCACCAAACCAACTGCCGCTGCTTTCGCTGCCGCGGGTGACCCCCGGGCTGATCGGGCGCATGTTTGAACACCGCGCTCACCCCGAATGGCCTACAGATTTTGATTAGCCACCCACGGAGGTTATAATTTGGCTGATGAAAATTATTCTGATCATTTCGCTGCTTGCGCTGTTTGGTTTGAGCGGCTGTGTAACTCAGCCCACTGCGGCCCCACTGCCTGAAGAGCCGACCGCCGCGCCCAGCGGCAGTCCTGCGGTCACCCCTACGGGTGGCCGAAGCGGCACCCCGCTGCCGCAGCAGGCCACGCCCACGCGGACGGTGGGGCCAACCGTTGTGCCCACCCTGGGCCTTCAGGCAGCCGACCTGCGCGGGGCGCAGGTGGTTTTTTGGTATCCGGCAGGCGGCGAACTGCAGAAGGAATATGCTGCCCAGATGGCGGAGTTTAATCAGAGCAATGTGTGGGGGATCACAGTCACCGGGCGTGCTTTTTCTTCGTCCAATGGGCTTGAAGAGGCTTTGAATGCCGCGATTAAATCCGGTGAGATGCCACAGGTGGTGCTGGCCCCCCTGGAACTGCTGTTAAGCTGGCAGACGCGGGACCCGCTGCTCATCGCTTTGAATGCTTACCTGCAGGATCCGGAATGGGGTCTGACGGCTCAGGAACCGGGCGATTTTTGGCCGGTTTTCTGGCAGGATGGCCTGGTGGGCAGTCAGCGTTGGGCTATTCCAGCCGGGCGCAATGTGGAAGTGTTGTTTTATAACCAGACCTGGGCCGAACAGTTGGGGTTTCGCCAGGCGCCGGTCACCCCGGCAGATTTCCGGACGCAGGCCTGCGCGGCCGCCAAAGCCAACCTGGCCGATGCCGGGCCAGAGAACGATGGCACCGGCGGTTGGATCATTTCGGATAACCCGCTCAGTTTGGAGAGCTGGCGGCTGGCCTTTGGCGGGGGGGCGCTGCCTGTGCAAGAAGGCCACGCTTATCAATTCAATACACCGCCCGGTGTGTCGGCTTTCACATATTTGCGCAAACTATCCGATGACCACTGCGCCTGGACGGCGCGCAGCTCGCTGCCCTATACCTACTTTGCGCAGCGGCGCGCCCTGTTTTATTCTGGCAGCCTGTTGGACCTGCCGGCGCAGGAGCGGGCGATGCCCTTCGAAAAATCCACCGACCGCTGGACGGTGATCGCCTACCCGGCTGAGAACAGTAGGCCGGTGGCGCTGACCAGCGGAGCCAGTTATGCCCTGCTGCGCGCCACCCCGCAGCGCCAGTTGGCGGCCTGGTTGTTCTTGCACCATCTCATGCTGCCGCGTGTGCAAACGCGCCTGGCGGTGGCAGGTGGTTTGCTGCCGGCGCGCGGCGCGGCGCTGCAGGCTATGGACGATTACCGCAACGCGCACCCCGCCTGGGCCGCGGCAACAGGCTGGAAGGATCGGCTGCAGCCGGCGCCGCGCCTGGCTTCGTGGCGCAGCGCGCGCCGTGTGCTGCAGGATGCCGCCTGGCAAATTTTTTCCCCCGCTACCAAACCCGCCGGCATTCCGGCAATTTTAGCCGAGCTGGACACGACCATCATGGATGTATTGAAGCTGGCCCCGTAGAAAGCGGGCCAGCCTCGCGGAATTCTTCCACCTGATAGGTGTAAACCTCAAGCGGTTTGCGCTGCCAGAGGTTGGCAGGAGCGCCCATTTTTTGACAGAGCTGCGTCAGAAAGACGGCCGGTTGGGGAATTTTTTCCCACACCTGGGGCAAAAATGTGGCGCGCCGCGGGGGATCGCGTAGAATCACGCCATCGATGAGCGGGCGCAGGCGGGTCAGCAGTTCGGTAGGGGAATTGTATACGAAACGCTCCGGCGGAGTCAGACGCGAGATTTCAATTTCCAACAGCGGCACTTCATCAGGGGTGACCGGCGGAAAGCGGTAATCTTCCAGGGCGGCCGCGGCGGCATGTTCGCACACATCTTGCACCAGAGGCTGATAAGGCTCCAGCGCGCCAATACAGCCGCGCAGTTCGCCGCCGATGGTGAGTGTGACAAATGTTGCACCGTATTCGCGCAGGGGTTCTGAAAGTTCGCTCAAATCGAGCAGCGGCAGGGCGTGCTGGTGCACTGTCAACTCGATCGAGCGACGCGCCAGTTGGAGCAGCAGCAATTTTTCGTCAGCGGTTAAGGTGCGAGTTGGATTCATGGCATTTGATGGTAATCCCGATTAAAATAGAGCAGCGGACGTTTATCTGAACCCTGACGCGCGGCCAGCACATCCATCAGGAAGAGGGTCGAGTTTTCCAGCGGCAGGCTGGAGCGCACCCGGCAGTCCAGAAAAGCCAGTCCACCGGTCAGCAGCGGAGCCCCGGTGGCCAATTCAAATGTTTCCAACCCGGCAAAGCGGTCGCCATCTTCAGCAATGCGCCCGGCAAAACGATCGGAGAGCGCGGCCTGATCCGCACTGAGAATGGTGATCCCGGCCAATCCGGACTGCGAGACCAGGTCGTGTGTGCGGGTGGCATGCGCCAGAGTAAAAACGACGATGGGCGGGTGGAGTGAGACGGAAGCAAACGAATTGACCGTCATACCGTGGCGGCTTGTTCCGAACCGGCTGGTAACTACCGTCACACCGGTAGGCCAGTGGCGCATACATTGGCGAAGTACTTCTCCGAGATCAGACATTGCAAAAAATGTTCCTTTCTTTGGTTATACAGTCGTAAAAAGCAGGCGTCAAGAGAAATGTAGCAAGAAAATGCTTGCCAATTTAGACCTCTTTGGGTACTATGGTGGTTAAGATGAGCGATGAGATTCTTAATGATTCGGCCGAACGAGAAATTCCGCCGTCACCGCGGCGACCAGCGCGTTTTTCGATCTGGCATGCGGTGCAGACCCTGGCAGGGATGGCGATTGTGATAGCGACGTTGTTCACGATGTGGACGCCCGCCAATTTTTTTTCAAACAATCTGTTGGATGAGATGATGCGTGCCGCCAAGGCTGCGCAGGCTACCCCTTATCCCACCCTGACGCCATCGCCGCGCCTGCGGATTGGAATTGTTAGCGGGCACATGGGGCATGATTCTGGCGCAGTGTGCCCGGATGGGCTGACTGAGAGCGAGGTGAACTATCAAATTGCCCGTTCACTGCAGACGATGTTGAAAGCCGATGGCTTTGAGGTGGACTTGTTGGACGAATTTGACGCGCGGTTGCTCAAACTACAGGCAATGGCCTTGATTTCAATCCACAACGATTCGTGCATTTATCAAAACGATGAGTTGAGCGGTTTCAAGGTGGCAGCGGCCACAGAAGGCAAAACCCCCGAAAGTGCCCGCAAGCTGACCGCCTGCCTGGTAGACCGTTATGGCAAAGATACTGGCTTGCGCTTTCATCCGAACACCATCACCCGCGATATGACCGAGTATCACGCCTTTGGAGAAATTGATCCATCCACGACGGCCGCGATTATTGAGACCGGTTTCCTGGCTACTGACCGCAAATTTTTATTAGAGAATACCGACACAGTTGCCAAAGGCATCCGCGACGGTGTATTGTGCTTTGTTCGCAACGAGCCCGTTTCCATCACCCCAACAGCCAAACCATGAGCCACTCATCCTATTCCATTACCCAAGAAACCATCCGTCAGGCTTACCAGGCACTGCGCGCCAATGACCGCCGCCTGGCGCGCCAACTGGCTACCCAGGCGGCTCGCCTTGATCCCAATTTAGAAGACCCCTGGTTGATTCTGGCTGCATTGGCCGGGCCGCAGGCTGCGGCGGGTTATCTCAAGCGCGCGCTGCAGATCAATCCCAACAGCACTCGCGCCATCAAAGGCCTGGAATGGGCCAACCAGAAACTGCAAGGCGCTGCCCCGGTTCCAACCATACCCCCCGGCGAGTCGCACAACGAAATTACCGCGCCGGCGGCTGGTACTACGCAGCCGGTTTCGCTGCAGAAGCCTGCTATGGTTGGGGGGGGGGCCGCCTTAGCGGAGACCTCCACCTTACCGGAAACCCTGCCTGTTGCAGCGGTTTCCCCTGCCCCAATCCCACGCCGCCGGTTCGGATTGGGCTGGCTGGTGGTTCTGGTGACCATTGTGGGGTTGGCTGGGTTGGCCTGGTTGGGTTGGCCGATGATCTCGGCGGTATTTGCACAGAGTCCCAGTGCAGCGCGCCCACTGGGTGTGCTGCAAAAGCCTTCGTTTACGCCCACCGAGACGGCGACCCCCACACAGACGAATACTCCCACGGCTACTTTTACCGCCACCGCCACCCAAACGCCGGTCCCCAGCGCCACCTCAATGCCCACGGTTACCCCGTTGCCCTCCGCCACGCCCGAAACTTCGGACACCCGTGTTCCGCCCACCCGTTTTCCGCCCACCAGGGTGCCCGCTACCAAGGCACCCGCCAGCAAGGCTACGACAGTGCCTACCTCCCTGCCCGCCACGGGCAAAATACCGACCGATATTAAAGCGGACCAGCGCTGGGTGGATGTGGATGTGACACACCAGCGCGCTTATGCCTACCAGGGCAGCCAGGTGGTCCGTTCGTTTATCGTTTCCACCGGGATTGCCATCTACCCGACCCTGACGGGGCAGTACCATATCTACGTCAAATATCGCGCCGCGGATATGGCCGGGGTAGGCTGGTATTTGCCCAAAGTGCCGTATGTGATGTATTACTATCTGGGCTACGGCTTGCACGGCACCTACTGGCATAACAACTTTGGGCACCCGATGAGCCACGGTTGTGTAAATTTCAGGACTGAAGATGTCGCCTGGTTATTTGATTTTACATCGGTCGGCACATTGGTGAATGTGCATAAATAGGTTGCGCGAATTGTGTTTCAAGTTCCAACCCCAAGCATAAAGAACGACCCGGAAAGGAGAAATTCCATGCCCAACCAACCGTTGTTTGGAGGCCTCGTTGTAGATGAGTATGATCAATCCGTATCGATCGCGTATGTGGGCGAAGAACCCTTTTATGTGGTCGACGATGCGGGTTTTCGGCGTCACGTACCCGCCATCGAAGTCGACCGCCAGGTGCTGTCGATGATGCGCACGCAGATTCAGGGGAATGAAGATCTACTGAGCAATCAGGCCGCCAAAATGACCGGGCAGGATGATATATTCAGCCGTGCCATGATATTTAATCAGCTTAAAAATCTTGATAAGCAGTTTGATCAGTTATTAAACGCCGGGATTCCAGAAGAAGGCCGCGCTTACCTGGGAATGATGGGCTTCCGGATTGTGATTAATATTCATGGTGAAGTGGTACGGTTTGAACAGCCCGCTGCCGCCGCGGATGATGACGAAGGTTGATAAAAATCTGACGAGAATTCCGATATAATTCTTATATTGCTCCCTTAAACTCAGTAAACTGTGAGTTATATTATTCTGGCTGAATTCAGGTCAGTCGTTTGACCTGCTGGAGAAAAGACGATGGTGACTTCCGATTTTATTGTTGATGTGAATGAAGCTGATTTCGAATACAAGGTGTTGTCTTATTCTCAAAACCTGCCGGTAGTGGTCGAATTTTGGGCCACCTGGTGCCGGCCTTGCAAGGTGTTGGGCCCCATGCTGGAGACTCTGGCGCAGGAAGCTAACGGTGCTTTTCGCCTGGCGCGCGTCGATGTCGATCAGAATCCCAACCTGGCGCTGCGTTTTGGGGTGCGCACCATTCCCACGGTGAAGGCATTCACCAGTGGGCAGGTGGTGAGCGATTTTGTGGGCGCGGTCCCCGAAGAGCGTTTGCGAGAATTTTTAGGAAAAATTACCCCGCCCAGCCCGCTGCAATTGCAGTTGGAAAAGGCGAACAGCCTGTTGGAACTGCGCCAGTGGGCCCAGGCCGAAAAGTTGTACCGCGAACTGTTTGACACCGCGGCCGATTTGCCGGCGACCCTGTGGGGCTTAGCCAGGGCGCTGTTGATGCAGAATAAGAATCTGGAAGCGCTGAGCATACTGGAAACCTTCCCGGCCAGCCGCTTGTATCATACAGCCCAAATGCTGCTGCCCTATGCCAGAGATCTAAACGACCTGAGCCGTGGCAGCCTGCCCGACGAAACCGAGCTGGATGCCGCGTACCGCAACGCCATTCTCCTGGCCGGCCGCGGCAACCTGCCCGCGGCGTTGGACGGCCTGTTGGATATTCTGCGCCAGGATAAGCGCTTCCGGCGCGACCGCGCGCGCCAGGTGATTGTGGGCTTGTTGGAACTATTGGGAGAAAACGACCTGCAAACGCGCCAATACCGCGCCGAACTGGCCACTGTTCTTTTCTAAGGGCTGTGTGAACCGTTTAAAATAAATTGCGTGGGCTGGCAGCGCCAGCCCACGCAATTTTTATGGTGGTGATTAATTTCCGAGGGTCAAATCGCCCCAGGTGGTGGGGTCGGTCAGGTCGCGGGTCTTGACGTTGGAGACCATTTTCTGCTGCACGTTACGCGACGGATCATCGTTATCTGAGGCCGAGAAGGCAAAGCCCAGGTGCATGCCAGACCTGGGCGTCACGCCAAACAGGCTCCAGGGGATGGCGGCTTCGATGCGGGTGATGCCGTCGGCAGTGCTGCGCGTGGCGGCAATACTCACCTGGCCGCGCGTGCCGGCAATGTTGGCCGGCAGCCACAGGTAGGCCTCGCGGGTGCCGTTGACATCCGGGCGGCCGGCTGAGATACCCAGTTGATAGTCATCCGGGCTGAGCTGGTCGTAATAAAAATCGTCGGATACTTTTGTGTCGAGCAAAATTTCCAGGCTGTCACCCTTGAAGAGCGTTTCGCCTTTGCTATTTTGCGCATAGGTATTGTCGCGAACTTTGGCTGCAATATACAGGTTGGTGGCATCCCAGCCAATGCGGAAAGAGGCAGCCATGTCATCGCGCCCAGCCCAGGCTGGCTGGCCATAAACCACAATTTCGGCCGGGTATTCTTTATCGGGCAAATCGTTCCAATCGCCGTCAATTTTGGGTTTTACCGCCAGGTAAGCGGCGGTGACCGAGGTCACCGTACGGCGCGACAGGTCCGGGGTGGCACTGGGTGGCAGTTTGGTGGCGGTTGGCGGCAGTTGGGTGGGGGCCGCTGGGGTGGCGGTTGGCTGAGGCTGTGCCGTGGCTGGCTGGGTGGGGGCGGCCGTTCCGGTGGTGGTAAAGGTGGGGAACGGGCTGGGGGGGGCGGGTGGTGTGGCGGTGGCCTGCCCCGGCCGGCTGGTGACGATCGGCGAGGGCAGCGGGGTGGAAAACAGCGCGGTCATGGTCTGGTTGGGCATGGGGAACGGCCCGGGCGAGGGATTGACCGGCATGTTACAGGCTGTCAGGGCGGCAATCCACAGCAATCCAACGAGTTTAGCAACTTTTCTCATTTTTTCCTCCAATCGAACAAATCTGTCAGGCGGCGGCCACGGTCGCTAAAAATGATCTGGAAGGGCGAGTGACACAACCGGGTTTGCAGTTTTGCTATTCATGACTATAATCAGCATTGCTTATGTTAACAGATATTCAATCATCCATCCAGTTTGAAGTGCGTGTGCTGCTGTTCAGTTTACGCGCCAACCGCCTGCAGGTGCTGCTGGTCTGCCAGGAACCCTGTGCACCGGCGGAATGGGAGTTGCCGGGTAGTGAAATTGAGGCCAACCAGTCACTGGATGAAACCGCCAGCCTATGCCTTACCCGTTTTAGCGGCCTGAAGGAAGCCTACCTGGAACAACTCTACACCTACGGCGACCCGCAGCGAGCGGGCGGGCGGCGGGTGGTTGCGGTGGCCTATTTTGCGGTGATTCCCACGGGCACGCGTCCATTACAGGTTAAAGACGATAACGAAGCCAGATGGTTCCCGGTGGAAGAACTGCCCTTTCTGGCCATGGATTTCGCCGAGGTGGTGGCTTACGGTTTGCGCCGTCTGCGTTATAAGCTGGAATATACGGCGGTAGGCTTTCAACTTTTGCCCGAAACTTTCAGTTTGAGCGAATTGCAGCAAACGTACGAATTGATCCTGGGGGAAAAGCTGGATAAACGCAACTTCCGCCGGCGCATTTTGGAAGCTGATATTATTGAACCCACCCAGCAGCAGCGCAGCGGCGAAGGCCGCCCGGCCCGGTTGTACCGCTTCCGGCCGGGGGCAGTGGCTGAGGTGAAAGCGCGCCGGCTCTTTCCGTAAACCTTGTGCTCCTGTGAGTCTATTTTTCGAACAGGCTGATGCTTTCCACCGCGTAGGTCTGCGGGAACAGATCGAAGGGGGTTACCTGGGTCAGGCGGTAGCCGGATTGCAGCAGGCGGCGAGCGTCGCGCGCCAGGGTGGCCGGGTCGCAGGAGACATAGGCCAGGGTGGCCGGTGCCATGCCCACCAGCGCTTCCAACGCGGAGCGTTCCAAACCGGCACGCGGCGGGTCGACCACCACGATGTCGGGTTTGATTTTCAATGCCGGCAGCACCATCTCCGCGGCGCCTTCATACAAATCCACATGCTCAAATTCATCCAGGTTGGCAATAAAATCGCGGCAGGCCAGCGCTGATAGTTCAATGCCGGCCAGGTGTGGCACGCGCGGCGCCAGAAAGGCGCTGAACAGGCCAGCCCCACAGTAGACATCCAAGAGGAATTGGGCGGAATTCAGCGGTAAAATGTCGAGCAGGTGGGTGACCATGGCCTCAGCCTGGGCAGTATTGACCTGAAAGAAGGCCCCCGCCGAAACCCGGAAAGGCCGCTCAAACACCGAAAGCACCGTATAGTCGTCGCCTGCCAGCACCATCGGCCCGGCCGGACCCAGGTGCACGGCGGAAATGGGCAGGTCCACCGTAAATTCGGGCGGTTGGGGGTCCGCACTTTCAAGAGTCAGCAAAATGTCTTCATCCAGACCCAGGCGCAGTTCCACCCGGTCGATTCCGGTTTCGGGCTCGAAGGCAAACTGCGGCCAGAGCTGGTTGAGCGGCGCTTCGGGCAGATGGCATTCCTGAATGGCGATCACCTCGTGCGAACCGGCGCGCTGGTAGCCAATTTCGCCGCCAGAGGTCAGCGAAAACTGGACGGTGTTGCGGTAGTTCCAGGCGGCAGGGGCGGGGCGCATTTCGCGCAGCGGCGGGTTGGCAATTCCGGCGATGCGTACCAACTGTTCGCGCAGGATGGTCGTTTTATAGTCCAACTGGCGCGAGTAGGCCAGGTGCTGGTAATGACAGCCGCCGCACACCCCAAAATGTGCGCAGCGCGGCGCGATGCGTTCCGGGCTGGGGCGCAGCACCTCCAGTAGTTCGGCGCGGGCGTGCCCGCGTTTTTCATCCACCAGGCGCACGCGCACCCGTTCGTCAGGCAGCCCATAAGGCACAAATACCGCGCGGCCGTCGGGCAGACGCCCCATGGCGTCGCCGCCATACACCAGTGTGGTCAGTTCGACTTCAAGTTCATCCATGGGTAGAAGTATACCCGTGGGGGAGTGGAATGGTCAAATAAACGCCAGGATTATGATACTATTTAAGTATGTCTGGGACTCGAGTGTTGATTGTGGAAGATGAGCGCGCCGTGGCGCGTGGGTTGGAGTATGCGTTGAGCAAAGAGGGGTTCACCGTTTTGTGGGCCGATAACGGCCGGCGGGCTTTGGAACTGGTGCGTAAAGAAGACCCGCGCCTGGTGCTGCTGGATATTCGCCTGCCGGACATGAGCGGTTTTGATGTGTGCCGCCAACTGCGCCAGGAGGGCAAGCGCCAGCCTATTTTAATGCTGACGGCGCGTGACGATGAACTGGACAAGGTGCTTGGGCTGGAATTAGGCGCCGACGATTACGTGGTGAAACCCTATAATTTGCGTGAATTAATCGCGCGCATTCGCGCCCAACTGCGCCGCGCCTATGGCGAACTGTCGGAATCGGTCAGCGGTGATGTGTTGAAATTTGGCGAGATTGAGATTGATCTGGTGCAGTTTCAGGTGACTAAGCGCGGACAGACGCTTGCTCTGACGCCGATCGAGTTTCGGTTACTGCGCCACCTGGCCGGGCATCCCAACCGGCCATATGAACGAGGCGCTTTAATTGAAGCGATTTGGGGCTATGAAGAAGACATCAACAACGACCGTACCGTGGATGTGCACATTCGGCACTTGCGCGAGAAGCTGGAAGACAATGCCGCCAATCCGCGCTGGATTGTGACGGTGCGCGGCATGGGGTATAAATTTCAGGAATAATCCCGCCGCGGATGATAGGATTGTAAGCCAATCTTAATACAACCATAAAGATCCGGCCCACTTTCTTGATTAAAATCACATTGTATAAATTTCTCAACAGGAAGGTACCTATGCGGAATCGACTCTATTGGATTTTAGCAGTCACGTTGGTGCTGGGCGTGGGGATTGTGTTGGGAGCCGGATTTGTAACCTTTGGCTCGCAGATTCACATCGTCCAGGCTGCTGCCAGCCTGCCGGCAGAAAACCGGGATGTGGGGATTCTGGTGGGGGCGGTTCAGGCCGGCAGCCCGGCGGCGAAAGCTGGCCTGGTGCGCGGTGATATTATTGTTGAAGTCAACGGCACCGTGCTGGATGCCAAAAACCCGGCGGGCATGCTGCTTAAGGATCGCAAAGCAGGCGATAAGCTGACCCTCAAACTGCTGCACGGCGACGAAGTGCGCAGTGTGGAAGTGATTCTGGCCGATCAAAATGGCAAGCCCTTCCTGGGAATCGTGCCGGCTTTTACCGGCCGTATGGATTTTGGCGGCAAGGTTAAGGCAGGCAATTTGGTCGGGCCGAAAGCCAGCGCCGGTGCGCATGTGGTGGAAGTAATTGCTGGTGGTCCCGCCGATAAGGCCGGGATTAAAGTGGGCGATATCCTCTTGAAGGTTAACGACCAGGTGGTTAACGCCGGCAATGATCTGGCAAAGATCTTCGCGGCGCTCAAGCCAGGCGACGGCGTAAAATTAAGTGTGCAACGCAAGGGCGAAACGGCCGCGCTGGAGCTTCAGGCGACGTTGGGAGATAGCCCCACTAAAGCCGGGCAGGCTTACCTGGGAATTCAATACCAGATGATCCCCGATTTTAGTGCTATGCCCAGGGGGCAGACCCCCAATCTTCCCAACCAGCCGCAAAACCCTGCCCCTCAAGCACAGGCGGGATTGGTGGTGACCAACGTAATTACGGGCAGCCCGGCTGAAAAAGCTGGGTTGAAGGTCCACGATGTGATTACCGCGGTCAATGCCAAAGCAGTGATCGCCGCCGGCGACTTTGTCAATCAGGTGAAGGCTGCCAAAGTTGGCGACACATTGACCCTGACGGTAACCCGCAAGGACGAGGCCAACCCGCTGAAGCTGGATGTGGTATTGGGTGCCAGCCCGGATAAAAGCGATCAGGCCTATATGGGCGTTTCAATCGCCAGCATGCTGCGCGATTTCCAGCGCGGCATGCCCAATGGCGCTCCGGGCGCCCCGGGTGGCCGCTCGCGCCCCGTCCCAACGATTCCCGGCAGCAGTTCATGATCTTATCGATCGCAATTAATCTACGAACGGAGTTTTTAGTAAAATGCGCCGTGTTGGCGCCTACCAAAAACCTGTTTTGCCGGTCGCGATCTGGTGGTAAACAACATCCATTCAGGTTGTGATGGAAATGCAGGGGCAAGGGATTCCCTTGCCCCTGGTTTGTACTTGTATGGAACCCAGGAGAGCAGGTATGAGACAAATCCATTCGATCCGTTGGCGCTTGGTAGCCAGTTATGTTCTGCTGGCGATGGTAACGGTGAGCATGGTGGGTCTGTTAGCCCTGGAAATCGTGCGGCGATCGGCCAACGAGCGCGAAGTGAATGAAATGCAATCCAATGCGGATGCCATTGCGCACCAGGCTTTTCGTCTGGTAGCGCCGGTGGCGCGCCCGTTTGAACTATCTCAACTGGTACGCACCACCGCCTTTCTGGCCAATATGCGCGTCCGTATTCTGGATCGCGAGAACAATCCGGTAGCCGATTCTGGGCTGCCTGGCGTATGGAACGACATGGTATGGATCGCCCCGCCGCAGAACAGCGCGCTATTTTCGATGGATTCTAACGCTTCAGGATTAATGATTCCGCTGGAGAAGCATCTGCCCAGCGATTACCGCGCCTATTTGGAAAGTATGCCGCCAGGCTCCTCGCTGACCGTGATCCGCAAATCGTACGGACCGTGGGGTGGGCGGATTTTGTTCGATGTGATTCCGCCTGGGACAGAGAAATCGCCGCCTGCTGCTGGTGAAGCGGTTCAGGAGCGATCGACGATGGTGGTGACGGCACCCATCGCCCGTGGGGATGAACTGCACGGTTATGTGGAATTGAGCGCGGGGCCCGATTACGGTGGAGAAGCGCTGGCTACCACCCAGCAGGCGTTTTTGTTGGCCGGACTGCTGGCCGCGCTGCTGGCAGCTCTGATGGGCCTGCTGATGGGCAACCTGCTGGCTTCACCACTGCGCGCTCTCAGTGGTACTGCCGCGGTCATGGGCAAAGGTGACCTGACAGTGCGTTCGGTGATCCACAGTAAAGACGAGATTGGAGAATTGGCCAACCGCTTTAACCAGATGGCCGAGCGCTTGCAGGTCAGTTTCAAACAATTGGAGGCCGAGCGTGATTCGCTGCGGCGCTTTATCGCGGATGCATCGCACGAACTGCGCACGCCGATCACCGCATTGAAGAACTTTAACGACCTGCTGTTGGGGCCAGCCGCGGGAGATATCACCGTGCAGGTGGAATTTCTCACGGAAAGCCAGGTACAAATTGACCGCCTGCAATGGATTACTCAGAACCTGCTCAATCTATCGCGGATTGATGCCGGATTGGTGCAGTTGGACTACGCGGATGAAGATGTGGGCGATTTGCTGCAAGCCGCCGCGGGGCCGTTTAAGGCGCTGGCGATCGATAAGGGCATGCGTCTGGTGGTGCATTTGCCCGACCCGCCGCTGACGGTTCATTGTGATATGACGCGCATGGTGCTGGTGCTTTCGAACCTATTGGATAACGCGATTAAATATACCCCTCCCGGCGGAGAGATTGAGATGGGCGCAGAGGCAAGCGGCGCGGCCATCCATTTATGGGTGCAGGATTATGGCCCTGGAATTCAGAACGAAGATTTGCCGCATATTTTTGAACGCTTTTACCGTGGACGAAATGCCGCTGGCCCGGGCAGTGGTTTGGGATTGTCGATTGTCGCCAGCCTGGTGCAGGCGCACGCGGGCCGGGTGTGGGCTGAAAGTGAAGCGAGGCAGGGCGCCCGGTTTGTTGTGGAATTGTAGCGAGCAGGTTGCCGCGTGCGCTGGTTTACCGGCCGCCTGACGCGGAAAGACAGGTTTAAGCGATTTCTTGAAAGCGGGTACAAACTGTACCCGCTTTTCCCTTTAACCCGGCTGGCCGGTGCGAAGTGTGTCCGTGCGTGGTTCGCTGGCGAAATCACCCAAACAGGTGATTGGGATCGTCATGCTCGGGGTTAAAAATTAATTATTCATAAATTGATCCTGTTGTATAATGCTTATGCGAGGGGGGCGCAAGCTAAATAAGGTTTGATTTATTCGAGTTGGCATAGACAGCGGGCAATTTCAGCAAAACAGGAGTGAATGCCATGAAACGTTGGGCATGGATCATCGGTTTCCTCATCGTATTGGCGCTGGCGCTGTTTGCTACCGGTGCTGGTGTTCCTGTGGCCGCCTCAGGCCTGGATCAGCAGAAATCGACGCTCCGGTTAGGTGGGGAGTTGTATGATAACTGGGCAGCTTCGCTGGGTAAGCAGCCGCCTGGCGGCAATAACCCGCTCTGGACGCGCCAGACTACCAATACACTCAGCGGTGCTGATACCTGGCGCTGTATCACCTGTCACGGTTGGGATTATCAGGGCAAAGACGGCGCTTACCGGGCCGGTTCCAACTATACCGGGTTCCCAGGCCTGTTGGCAGCCAGCAAAAAGACCCCGCAGGCCATTTTGGATCAATTGAGCGGCAAAAGCGACCCGTTGCACAACTTCAGCAGCCAGATGGATGCCGCGAGTTTGAATGCGCTGGTGGAATTTATCACCAAGGGCCTGATTGATGATAATCAATTTATCAACCCGGTCAGTCTGGATGTGATTGGTGGTGACGCGACCGTCGGGAAGCAGCTATATGAAAGTGTGTGCGCGGCCTGCCACGGCAAGGACGGCGCCACGATCAAATTCCGGTTTGAAGGATTGGATGGCACGCTGGGCACACTGGCCACGCTGGATCCCTGGCGTTTCTTGCACAAAACGCGCTACGGCACGCCCGGCACCCCGATGGGTAAGGTAGTGGGGGTAGACCAGCAGTGGTCTCCCCAGCAGGGGCGCGATGTGCTGTTATATGCGCAGACCCTGCCCACGGGGCTGACGAAGGCGACGCTGCCGGCTGCTTTGGAAGGCCGCCAGGGCACCCCTGCCGGTCAGCCGGGTGGTCCGGCCCAAAGCTGGCTGACCGGTTTGCTCACGGCTTTTGGCGCGATGGCCACCAGCCTGGGTTTTGCCTTGTTAGTTGGCGCTGCGCTGATTGGTGTCTTGCTGCTGCTGGTCTGGGCGATCCGCGGCGGTAGGAAGTAAGCACTCCCCACATATAAAGGAGAGAATTATATGGAGAAGCTGTCATCTCTGTTGAAAAAGCCCCTGGTGCGGGTTGGGATTGGGCTGGTGCTGCTTGTGATTCTGGCTGGAGCGGCCGGAGGGATTTATCTGACGCAGATTTCGCCGGAGCAGCCCATTCAATTTCCGCATTCCACCCATGTGGGGCTGGGCGCCCCGTGCCAGTATTGTCATACCGGGGTAACCACTGGCCCTGCGGCCAGCCTGCCCTCCTCGGGCAAGTGCTGGGGTTGTCACCAGCAGATTCCATATGATGGAAGGCCTGAGTTGGTAAAACTGAAGCAGTACGTGGATGAGAACAAGCCCATTCCGTGGGTGCCTGTGGCCATTCAGCCCGATTTTGTCCATTTTAACCACCGCCCGCATATCACCGCCGGTGTGGCCTGCGAAACCTGCCATGGTGACATCAGCAAGATGACGGTGGCCACCCGCCCCTTCGTACAGAACATGGGGTGGTGTCTGGATTGTCATAAGAAAATGCGCCCGCTGGATTTCGTCCGCCTGGGCGATTGTGCGACCTGCCATTATTGATCCAGCGTGAGGAGATAAACGCATGAGCCAAAAATTTTCCCGGCGCAATTTCTTCAAATTAACGGGGCTTGGCGCGGCGACCGCCGTTTTAACCGGCTGCGGTCCGATGTCGCGCTATGTCGTTCGCCGGCCCTATACCGATATGCCCGAGTACAACCAGACCGGGGTAAGCACCTACTATGCCACCACCTGCCGAGAATGCGCGGCAGGCTGCGGCCTGATTGTGCGCACCATGGAAGGGCGCGCGATTAAAGCCGAAGGCAACCCCAACCATCCTGTAAACCGTGGCAAGATTTGCTCGCGCGGTTTGACCGCCGTGCAGGGGCTGTATAACCCCGACCGCATCAAGGGTCCGCTGCAAATGGAACGTAAGGGCAGCAGCAAGGCGATGGATTGGAACGCGGCAATTGCCAAAGTGAGCGAGGGACTGCGTGGGCCCAACCCGCAAGGTGTGGCATTTTTGTTGGGTCTGGCCCCCGATCATGTATACGACTTTGTCAAAGAAATGACGGCCGCCATGAGTGCGGCGCCGGAACCCGTGCGCTACGGCGCATTGGGCACGTTTGACGCCCAGACTACCCTGGTGGAAGCCTGCAAGCAGGTCTTTGGTAAGGCGCAGCTACCTTTCTTTGACTTGAGCGGCAGTGACATGGTTTTCGCTTTTGGGGCAAACTTCCTCGAGACCTGGCTCTCGCCGGTGGCCTACAGCCGTGGCTATAGCCTGCTGCGCAAAGGCACCCTGGGAAAGCGCGGCTATGTAGTGTCGTTTGAACCACGCATGAGCCTGACTTCGGCCAACGCCGACGAATGGATTCCGCTGGCACCCGGTAGTGAAGGATTGGTGGCAGCGGCGTTGGGGCGGTTGGTGGCCGAAAAACGCGGCGGCAGTCAGACTGCCGCCTTTAAAGATGTCAATATCGCGGATGTGGTGCGTGTTTCTGGCGTGCCACAGGAAAAATTAGAGCATCTGGCGACCCTCTTTGCCAACGCCCAGCATCCGCTGGCGGTGGCAGGCGGCGGCGCTTTGGGGCACACCAACGGCCTGGCCAATGCCAAAGCAATTTTGGCGCTGGACGCGCTGGCGGGCAGCCTGGGCAAGGCGGGTGGGGTTTCACTGATCCCTGGCGATCCGCGCACCGGCGGCCTGAAGCAGGTGCAGGACCTGGTGCAGAAAATGAACGACGGCAAGGTCGAAGTGCTTTTCATTCACGGCGTCAACCCGGTATTTGAACTGCCGGCGGCGCTGGGTTTTGAGGCGGCCCTGGCCAAGGTGAAGACGGTGATCTCTTTTGCCACCTTCCCGGATGAAACGGCGCTGAAGAGTGATTTTGCCTTCCCCGATCATTCGGCTCTGGAATCGTTTGGCTATCAAAATGTAATGGCTGGTGCTGACCGCAGAGCCTATTCCGGCGCACAGCCAGTGGTGGCGCCGCTCTATGATACCCGCTCCACGATTGATGTGCTGCTGGCGGCTGCCGCGCTGGCGGGCGGCCCTGTGAAAGAACGGATGGTCTATAGCGACGAGGTGGATTTCATTCAGAAGAAAATTCTGGGGTTGATTGGGGCCAATGGCTTTTATACGGCGCCTGAGGTGCTGAGCTTCTGGGCCAAGTGGCAGCAGTTTGGCGGCTGGTGGACGGCCGACAGCGGCCTGGAGACCCCGGATGGTGGTAAGATGCTGGCGCAAGCTGTGAATCTGAATCCCGGGGCGCTGACCCCGCTGGATGCCAACCAGTTCTACCTGGTGACCTTCCCCACCCAACTGGGTGACGGCAGCGGCGCCAACCGGCCCTGGCTGCAGGAGACCCCCGACCCCACCACTACCGTGACCTGGAATACCTGGGTGGAGTTGAACCCGGCTACTGCCAAAAAGCTGGATATTAAAGACGACGACATTGTCAAAATTACATCGCCGGTGGGAGAAATTCAAGCCGTGGTGTATCTCTATCCGGCCATCCGGCCCGATACGATTGCCATGCCGTTTGGTCAGGGGCACGCTGCCCTGGGGCGTTACGCGGAGAAACGCGGCGCGAACCCGGCGATCCTTTATGAGCTCAAGACCACAGAGGCCGGTGACCTGGCTTTTGGCGATGTGCGTGTGACCATAGCCAAGACCGGTCAGCGCCGCCCCCTGGCCCGGTTGGAAAGCCGTGAAGGCGTGTACGGCAAAGAACATTAATAGCGGTAGATCGAAAAAAGGAGCAACACAATGGCTGACAGTATCCAACCTACCAAATGGGGCATGGTAATCGACCTGGACATTTGCACCGGGTGCAATGCCTGTGTCACCGCCTGCGCCATGGAAAATAATATTTTCTCGGTCGGCGAAGATGAAGTGGCCTACGGGCGCGGCTTGTATTGGATGCGTCTGCGGCGCTACTGGACCGGAGAATACCCTGAGGTCAAGCCGACCTACCAGCCCATGCTGTGCCAGCAGTGCGGGCACGCCCCCTGCGAAGCGGTTTGCCCGACCTTCGCCTCGGTGCACAGCGAAGCCGAAGCGATCAACGTACAGGTTTACAACCGCTGCATCGGCACGCGCTACTGCGCCAACAACTGCCCCTACTATGCCCGGGTTTTCAACTGGTTCGATTACAGCCTGCCCGAGCCCATGAATAATTATCTCAATCCCAGCGTCACCGTGCGCTCGCGCGGTGTGATGGAAAAGTGCACTTTCTGCGTGCAGCGCATTAAAGCCGGCCAGGAAAAGGCCAACGCTGAAGGACGCGCTGTGCGCGATGGGGATGTGGTTTCGGCCTGCGCCCAGGCCTGCCCCACCGATGCGATTATCTTTGGGGATATGTCTGACCCCACCAGCCGGGTGAGCCAGGCAGCGCGCAGCCAGCGCGGTTTTAAAGAGCTGGAAGAATTAGGCACTCATCCGAGTGTGGTCTATCTAAAGGGAGGTGGTAACAATGGCGGCTGATGCAAAGTCCCTGGGATCGATCCATCCGGCAGCGGAAGAAGAGGAACTGATCACCGAGCATCTCATGCTCGATCCGCGGCCACGCGAAGAGATGAATCAGATGGTCATGGATGCCATGACCCATACCGGCAAACGCTATTGGATTGTCACCGGGCTGTTTGGCCTGGGGGCGGCGATTTTGCTGTTTGGGGTGTGGGGCTACATGATCGCGACCGGCCTGGGGGTGACCAGTAAAAACCGCCCGGTTTTCTGGTACACCTTCATTTCCACCTTTGTGTTCTGGATCGGCATCAGCCATGCCGGTACCTTCGTTTCGGCCATTCTGCGGGTTTTCAAGGCGGAATTTCGCCGCCCGTTTACCCGTGCGGCCGAACTGATGACCACCTTTGGCCTGGCCGCCGGCGCCATGTATCCGCTGATCCACCTGGGGCGGGTGTGGGTGTTCTACTTTATGATCCCCATGCCCAACCAGCGCTGGCTGTGGCCCAACTTCCACTCACCGCTGGTATGGGATCTTTTTGCGATCACCACCTACTTACTGAGCAGTACGATTTACCTGTTCTTACCACTGCTGCCAGACCTGGCCATGGTGCGTGACCGTACCACGGGTTGGCGGCATGCTTTTGCCAAAGTGTTCTCGTTGGGCTGGCGCGGTACCGAGGCCGAATGGCAGCGGCTGCGGGTGGCCATTCGCATCTTTGCGTTTGCCATCATCCCGGTCATGTTCTCGGTCCACACTATTGTGTCGTGGGATTTCGCGGTATCGCAAACCCCCGGCTGGCATTCGACCATTTTTGGGCCTTACTTCATTATCGGCGCCATCCTTTCGGGTGTTTCGGCGGTGGTTACCATTCTCTACCTGTTGCGCCGTTACATGCGCAATATGAAGTACTTTATCCGTTTGGAACACTTTGATGGGTTGGGCACGCTCATTTTGATTTTCTCGCTGGCCTGGGGATATTTCTTCTTCAATGAATATATCCTGCACTGGTATGGCGGTGAGCAAGCCGTGCGCGATTTGATCACGTTCCATGCCACCGGACCGGAATCGTGGGTGTGGTACCTGATGCTCATCTGCAACTTTGTCATCCCCACGCTGACCCTGTGGAACCGCACCCTGCGCCGCACACCCTGGGCCATTTTCGTGGTGACACTGCTGGTCAATGTGGGCATGTATGCCGAACGCATTACGATCATCCCATTCACCCTCGCCCATGGGCGCTCTCCCTTTGATTGGGGCGAACTGCGATTGGGCTTTGTGGATGTAGCCATTCCCGTGGGCTCGTTGTGCTTTTTCATCTTCCTGTACCTGCTGGCTTCGCGGGTCATTCCGTTGGTGCCGGTCTGGGAAGTGCAGGAAGGCCAGGAATCGCACATTCTGCGGCAGGTGGGTAAGACCAAAGTGGCTTCGGTCTCTGAGCTGGAGTAGGTTGAGGAGGTAGTGCAATGGCAGAAGATAACGTTCACCTGGCGCTGTTTAAAGAAGACAGGGTCGACAAGGTGGCTGAAGCATTGGGCAAGCTGCACGAGCTGGGCATCGGCGACGATGACATCTCGGTGATTTCGGGCGTGCCGTATTCAGATAAAATTCTGGGACGGCCGATGAAATGGACGCGGGTGCCACAGATTGGTTTGGCCGGTGCCGTGGTGGGTTTTGCTCTGGCGGTGGTCTTGAATTGGGGCACCCCGGCGCTGTATCCGCTGCGTGTCGGCGGGCAGCCGCTCTTCCCCATTCCGACCTCGATCGTGCTGATTTTTGAGCTGACCATGCTCGGACTGCTGCTTGCGACCTTTTTAGGGGTGTTTGTGGAGATGATTTCGCCGACATACGGTCCGCAGGGTTACCATCCTAAGGTGAGCGATGGCCATATCGCCATCTTGTTCACCTGCCCGCCCGACCAGGACCGCAAAATGCATTCGGTGCTGACTGAGCTGGGCGCAGACCTGGTTCACCGCACGGAGGTTGCCAAGCTATGATCAAACGCCTGATCCTTGTGCTGGCCATTGTGGCTATCCCGCTGATGGCGGGGCTGCTGTTTTCTTACGATATCATCAAGATCGAATGGATCAGCACCATGAAGATCCAACCAGTGGCCAAAGCGCAGCGTGACCCGCTGCCGCTGCCGGCGCGTTCGGTGCCGGTGCAGGGGGCCGCTTATATCGCGGGGCTGGGTGCGCCGGTGAACCCGGTGCAATCGGATGAAGTTTCGATTACCCGCGGCAAGCAGCTTTACGACACTCACTGTGCCCTATGCCACGGCAAAGAAGCCAAAGGAAACGGCCAATTTGCCTCCTTTATGACCAATTTTAAACCGGCCAACCTGACGGAAGGTAACGCCAAAACGACCAGTGATGGGGCACTTTTCATCACCATTTCCAACGGCGTGGCTGGCCGCATGCCGGCAATGCGTGAGAACCTGCCAGAGGCGCGCGAACGCTGGGATGTGGTGAACTATCTGAGGAGCTTACAGAAGTGACGAAACGTTTTATCGCCGCTGTGGCAGGAATGCTGATTCTGCAGGTGCTGCTGTTTGGCATTGTGTGGGGTAACCCCCAACTGAAGTTGGAGCGTTCGTATACTGCCACACCTTCGGCGACCCCGCGCCCGCCAGAGCCAACCCCGCTGAGCCCCACCCCCATACCGACCCTGATTCCGGTCGAGCTGGGTGCGCCCACCCGGCAGGTGGAGCAGGCCGCGGCTGCTAACGTGCAATGCAATGTGGTAGCATTGGATTTGATTGGGGCCTGGGTAAAAGGCGGTAAGCCAGAAACCAACCTGTTTGAATTCGTCAGTGTAGAAGGCAAGGCCTGCCTGGGTTCTTTTACCAAAGATGTTCAGCCGCTCTTTTTGACCCCGAACCTGTGGTTCAATGGGGCTTTGGCGTGTGTTACCTGCCACAGCAGTGATGTGGCCGAAGCCGCTGCCAACATGAGCCTGGGCACGTATACCGGCCTGCTGGCGGGTTCGCGCCGTACCGATAACAACACGCCCGGGCAAAATGTTTTGGGTGATGAGGGCGCCTGGGAAAAAGCGAAGCTGTATTTTATGATCACCACGCGCCAGATGCCCCTGGGGCGCCCGGCGGATGCGCTGGAAAAAGGCCCGGTGATTAAGGCAGGCAGTCCCAAATAAGTTCGAAACCATAAAAAAATGAACGAGGCCGGCACAACTGCCAGCCTCGTTCATTTTTTAACCTGGCGGAGAGGGTGGGATTTGAACCCACGTTCCCTTGCGGGAAACGCGCTCTCCAGGCGCGCGCGCTAGACCGTACTACGCGACCTCTCCGGATCCCCGACAAATTTTCCTGTCGAGCGGGTGAAATTATACCATAAAGAAAATGCGGATAGGGTAAAATGAATGCAGTAGACTCGCGATGGAGGGTACGCGTATGGATGACCGGATTGAAAAAATGATTGATGCGGCCAATCAGCTAAAGGGTGGAAATTTCAAGGTGGATCTGCCGATTTCTCCGCTGGATGAAGTGGGGCGGCTGGGACGGGCTCTGCAAGAATTGGCCGGCAGCCTGGAACTGCGCTACCAGGAGTTGAACCGGCTCAACCAGATTACAGCCCGGATCAATGCCGGCTTTATGCTTGAGCCGATTCTGGAAGGCGTTTATCACGATTTTCGTCCACTGATTCCTTATAACCGGATTGGTTTGGCCCTTTTGGAAGATAGCGGCAAGACGCTGCGCGCGCGTTGGGCCAAGACTGATCGGCAGCGCGTGCGGTTGGAAGCGGGCTATGCGGCGGCAATGGAGGGCAGCAGTCTGCAAGATGTGCTAAACAGGCGCGAGCCGCGCATTCTTAACGATCTGGTTAATTACCTGGCCCAAAAGCCTACCTCAGATTCAACCCGTCTGATTGTTGAGGAGGGCTTCCGCTCTTCACTCACCTGCCCATTGGTGGCCAATGGTGTGGCGGTTGGGTTTATCTTCTTCTCCAGCGTTACCCCCGGCACCTATGCAGATGTGCATGTGGAGGTGTTTAAACAAATCGCCGGCCAGCTTTCGATGATTGTGGAGAAAGGCCGCCTGGTTTCGGACCTGGCGGAACACAGCCAGCAGATTGAGCGCCAAAACGAGGAATTAAAGCGGCTGAACTACATAAAGAACTTTTTTTTGGGGATGGCGGTGCACGATTTGCGCAACCCAGTCGCTAATATTCAATTGATTTCGGATGTGCTGTTGGGTGACGATGGGCAGCCGCTAAGCCATGACGAACTGCAGGGCTTTGTCAAGGATATCAACCAGCAGTCGCGCTTTATGGCGGAACTGATTAACGATATCTTGAGTGTGGCGGAAATTGAGGCCGGACAGATGAAGCTGGCGCCGGTCAATTTTGAAGTGGCTGCCTTCCTACACGAAGCGGTGCGGCGTTACAACCGTCTGGCGGAGGTCAAACATACCCGCGTGGTACTGGAGACCGAAGTGAGCGGCAAAATTCGCGGCGATCCGCAGCGGCTGCGCCAGGTGATTGACAACCTGCTGTCGAATGCCGTCAAATATTCGCCGCTGGGCAGTGTGGTGCGGGTTTTTGCCGAACAGGTGGGCGGCGGCTGGCGGATCAAGGTGCAGGACCAGGGGCCGGGAATTTCGGAGAAGGATCGACCGCGGTTGTTTCAGGATTTTGCGCGTCTTTCGGCACGCCCAACCGGGGGTGAAAAAAGTACCGGTTTAGGGCTGGCCATTGCGCGGCGGGTGGTGGAAGCCCACAGCGGGCAGATCGGCGCGGAGAATCAGCCGGGACAAGGAGCGACCTTTTGGTTTGAGATTCCATGATCGGGTGGGGAATAAGGTATCTCATAAGACTGGGATGCGGCCAGGCCTCAATTCATGGGGAGCGCGCAAACACGTACAGCGTACGGATTTCTTCGGAAATCGTAAAGCGCTGCTGCCAGAGCGGCCGGTATTGCGCTTCAAACCAGGGCCGGCCCAACAAGGTGGGCTGCAAGTAGAAATCCAGGCCAAAGATCGCATCTGGCTGCTGCTCGCGCACCAGGCGTGCGGATACCCATTCCCCGCTGCCGAGATCAGGCAGATACGCCAGCGCTTCAGGCGAGACCAGGCCGATGGGGTCCAGAATTAAGGCATCCGCCAGGCACCAACCGACCACGCCGATATCCGGCGCCAGCACGCGCGCCCTGGGGCTAAGCTGATCTTGGACTTCGGCGCAGGCCCGCAGATACGTCTGCTCGCGAATGCGGTGCGAGTCCCAGTGCGGAGAAATTTGCTGGGCAGCCAGTGGCAGCCCCACCAACGCCAGGGCCAGGGCCAGCCAGGCAGGCCCGCGCAGCCGCGGCGGCAGCGCCAGCGGCGCGCCAAATAGCAACCACAGTGCTCCTGGCATCAGCGGTATAAAATACCACGGGAACCACAGCGCCGGGTTAATCACCGACATGGTCAGTAAATACAACAGCGGATACGCGAGCGACGCCCAGACCGTGGGGTCCAGCCGTCTCAGTTTGGTGGCTCCCAGGATGCTCAGCAGGCCGCAAGCCGCGCCACCAATCAGAATCACCCCCACAGGGAGTTGAATATCCAGTGTGCCGGTGCCGAAAAAGGTCAGCAAGAACAACAGTGCCTGGGTTGGGGGCAGATGCGCATACGCGGCGCTCTTAGCAATGATCGAATGGGGAATGGGGCTGCCGAAATAAACCATCGCAAAGACCAGCCATGGCAGCACCATCAAACTGGCAGCCACGCCAAATCGCAGTGCCGCGCGCCAATCCAGCCATAACCAGAAAAGAAACACCAGACCGATCGCCAGCACTGCGTCCGGTCGGGTTAAGAAAGCCAGCGCTGCCCACAGCGCGGCCGCCCCACTGCGCCGAGCCCTAAAAGAGCGGTACAAAAGCAGCAAACAGGCGGTAAACAATGCCGTTTCCATCCCGCCGGAGGCTACGTTGATGTGCAAAGGCTGCAGCAGATATACCAGTGCGGCCAGCACGGCTGCCCGCCAATCTCCCAGTAGGTCCTGCGCGATGCGGCCCACCAGCCAGAAATTCAGCCCCTCCAGCACAATTCCCAGGCACCAGGCCGTCAGCGGCAGCGCCGACGCCCCCACCCACAGCGATAAACCAGCCAGCAGCAGGGTGTACAGCGGTGTGGTGGTGCCCAGCACCGTCTGGCCAACATTGTAGACGAACCCCAAACCCTGGCTCAAGTTGCGCGCGTAGCGATAGGTGATATACGCGTCGTCAAAAGTGCGCAATCCGTAGCAAACCTGCACGAGCGTCACTGCCGCCAGCGCTAATAAAATTTGCAGGCCGGGCTGCCGCCACCCGCGCCATTGATTGATGTGGAGTACGACACTCACTGCAATTTTCTCCTCCGTGAAACGACTTGATTATAATGGACTTATCCGAAACATTCGCGAACGTTCAACCAGGATACGCCTTAAGCGGATTTGTATTAATTTAAAGGCATTGTCATTTTTTGCGAACCTGTGTATAATACAGACCATTCCGGGCGGTTAGCTCAGTTGGTTAGAGCATTGCGTTGACATCGCAAAGGCCGTAGGTTCGAGCCCTATACCGCCCACTTGAAAGCGTATTGACCAGGACGAGTAGGCAGGTCGTCACCGTTCAGAGAAAGAAGGCCACCGGCTGAGAGCCTTCTTCGGGCAGTATCTGTCGAAAACCCCCTGCGAGCGTGAACCAGAACCGGGCCTTTGTGCCCCCAGTATGGCAAACGGTTGGCACCGTTATTGGCCGTATGGAGTTGCCCTCGATGAGAGGGATAATCCGGGTGGAACCGCGTGAGTTTTCTCTCGCCCCAGAATTGGGCGAGAGTTTTTTTGTCTTAAAGGAGGTTGGCATGGTTGAGAAAAAGCAGGAACGCTATCAAGATTCTATGCTCTATCGCATCCGGCACTCGTCGGCCCATGTGATGGCCCAAGCGGTGCTGGAAAAGTTTCCGGATGGCAAAGTGGCCATTGGCCCGCCCATTGACGACGGCTTTTACTACGATTTCGACCTGCCCCGCTCGCTGACTCCGGAAGACCTGAATGAGATTGAAAACCGCATGCGCGAGATCATCAAGGCCAATTATGTCTTTGAACGCAAGGTGATCACGGCGGATGAGGCCCGCGCAGTATTTGCCGACCAGCCCTTTAAGCTGGAGCTGATCAGCGGGTTGGAGCAAGGCGGATTTGATGAAGATGGCAACCCCCAGGCGGAAAAGCCGGAGATTTCGCTGTACATCGACGGTAGTTTCACCGACCTGTGCCGCGGGCCGCACGTGGAACGTACCGGACAGATCCGGCCGGATGCCATCAAACTGATGTCGGTAGCCGGTGCCTACTGGCGCGGTGATGAAAAACGCCCCATGCTGCAGCGTATCTATGGTACGGCCTGGGCCAGCAAACAGGAGTTGGAAGAGTACCTGTGGAAGTTGGAAGAAGCCAGGAAGCGCGATCATCGCAAACTGGGCAAAGACCTGGGGCTTTTCTACTTCTCAGAAGATGTGGGCCCGGGACTGCCGCTGTTTGCACCCAAGGGTGAGATGCTGCGCCATATCATGGAATCGTATGTGCGCGACTTGCAGGTGAAATATGGCTACCAGCACGTGTGGACGGGGCACCTGGTGAAGGAAGAACTCTTTAAACGTTCGGGGCATTATGACAACTATAAGGACTCGATGTTCCCGCCCATGGTGGATGAGAATATTGCGTTTCGGCTTAAGCCGATGAACTGTCCCAGCCACATGACGCTCTACAAGGAAATGGGGCGCCACTCGTACCGCGAACTGCCGCTGCGTTTTGCCGAGTTTGCCACGCTGTATCGCTACGAAAAAACGGGCGAGTTGAATGGGCTGACGCGCGTGCGCTCGCTGACGCAGGATGACAGCCACATCTTCCTTACCCCCGAACTGATCGGGCAGGAATTCGCAGGTGTGCTCACCTTGATCCGCGAGGTGCTGAACCGCTACAAGTTTACCGACTACACGGTGCGGCTCTCGCTGCGCGGCAAGGGCGGTAAGTACGTTCAGGACGATGAAAAGTGGGACCGCGCCGAGGGAGCGCTGCGCGAGGCGATGCAGTCCTCGGGGCTCGATTTCTTTGAGGCCGAAGGCGAAGCCGCATTTTACGGTCCCAAGGCCGACTTCATGGCGCGCGATGTGCTGGGGCGCGAATGGCAACTCTCGACGATCCAGGTGGATTTCATCCAGCCGGCGCGCCTGGGGCTGTCCTACATCGCTGAAGATGGCGCCGAACATACCCCCGTGGTGATGCACCGCGCGGTGACGGGTACCACGGAACGCTTCCTGGGGGTGCTGATCGAGCACTTCGCGGGCGCCTTCCCGACCTGGCTGGCGCCCATCCAGGCGGTGCTGATCCCGATTGCCGACCGCCACGTGGGCTATGCGCGCGAGGTGGAAGCCAAACTAAAAGCCATGGGCGTGCGTATGCTGGTAGACGAGCGCGGCGACCGCATGAATGCCAAGATCCGCGATGCGCAGAACCAGAAAATTCCCTACATGCTGGTGGTAGGCGATAAGGAAGCCGCCGAAGGAGCGGTGGCCCTGCGGCTGCGCTCGGGAGAGAACCCGGGAGTGGTCAGCCTGGCGGCCTTCCTCGAACGGCTGCAAGCCGATATGGGCGCCGGCATCTAGTAAAAAGCATTCGCCCGCGGGAGCGGAGAAAAGAACTTTTTCGCCATTGGGTGGCTTGCCATCCCAAATTGGCGAAAAGTTCCACGCCTTTGCCCCGGACCAAAATTTTGGCTGAATTATTGACGATTCGGTGGTAAGTGTGGTATTATCACTACCACGTTTTTGTCTGCGGAATTAAGCAGATTTAGACTGTTTTTGTTTGCAAACAAGGAGAGCGCCATTAGTACAACCCCATTTCGAGTTAATGAAACCATTCGGGTGCCCGAGGTACGTTTAATTGGGCCAAATAATGAGAATATCGGTGTAGTCTCCATTGAGCAGGCCATGCGAATTGCTCGGGAAGCCGAAAAAGACCTGGTAGAGGTGGCTGGCACTGCCACGCCTCCGGTATGCCGGGTTATGGATTTCGGCAAGTTTCTGTACGAGCGAGAAAAGAAGGAAAAAGAAGCCCGCAAGGCCCAGACCAAAATCGAGGTCAAAGAGATTCGCCTGCGCCCAAAAACCAATGAACATCACCGCGGCTTTAAAACCCGCGATGCGCGTCGTTGGCTGCTGGAAGGCAACAAAGTGAGAGTGACCGTTCGCTTCCGCGGACGTGAGATTACCTATCCCGAACTGGCTCTGGAAGACTTGAAAGAGGTGGCTGAGGAATTGGCCGATATCGCGATAATTGAGCAGTTTCCTTCGATGGAGGGCAAGGTGATGACCATGGTGCTGGCGGCGTCACGCGTAGCCACCAAGAAGCCCAAGGCCGAGGCTGCTCCCGAAACCGCCAAACCCGACGCCGTGGCGAAAAAGCCTCAGGCTGCGCCTAAATAAGCGTATACCGCGGACGGGTGATTAGATTAAGTCAAAAGGCGGCTGGCAAGCAGCCGCTTCATTTTGTCGAGAGGAGTTTCGCTGTGGCACGAAAGCAAGTAGCAGGTAAGAAATTCAAGCTTAAGACCCATAAGGCCACCTCCAAACGGTTCCGCTTGACTGGATCCGGGTTGTTGGTGCGCACCAAAGGCGGAAAGAGCCATCTGCGCCGTCGCACTTCGAAGCGCACGAAGGCCTTGTTCACCGAAATGGTCCTGGTAAAAGGTAAGGCGATCATTTTGCGTGTCAAGCGTCTGGCCCCGAATATGTCTAGCCGAGGTTAATTAGAGGCCGTTCGTATTCTTTTTTAGTGCGGCTGCTGGGTGCGTACAACAAGTGGTTAAACCACTGGCGTCCAGGGGTTTGCAAAGGAGATAGTCATGCGTGTAAAGGGTGGCCCACACGGGCATCTGCGCCATAAGCGTGTATTGAAAGCGAATCAGGGCTTTTACGGCTCGCGGAGTATATTGTTCCGCCGTGCCATGGAAGCTCACCTCAAGAGTATGTGGTATGCCTTCCGCGACCGCCGCACCCGCAAGCGCGACCTGCGCAGGCTGTGGATTGTGCGTATTAACGCGGCTGCCCGTATCAATGGGGTTTCTTATTCGCATCTCGTCTTCGGTTTGAAGAAGGCCGGGATTGGATTGAATCGCAAAATGTTGGCAGATCTGGCAGTGCGTGACCCGCAGGCGTTCGCCGCGGTAGTAACTTTGGCTAAGGCAAGCTAAACACACAGCGTAAATCCTCCAACGGGATGGGTGAAAATCCATCCCGTTTTGATTTAATTGCCTTCAAGCGCCGGGTTCAGGGCTGCAGGAACTGCTGCGGAATTAGATTGGATTGGGGGTCGAGGTAGTTGCGGCCTTGCTCGTCGCGCGCGGCGTAAATTTTCTCTGCCAGCTCACGGCCCACAAAGCGAATGTGCCAGGGTTCGGCTTTGTACTCGGTGATGTATGGTTCCAGAATATTGTTTTTTGACGCGTCAGCGGTCGCTTTATAGGGATAGCTGAAGATAAAGCCGTAGTGCTGGGCGTTTTCCTTCAGCCAGTTATAAAAGCTGCGCGCGCGGGGATAGATATTCATCAGGTAAAAATTGAGCCGCTCGGCCTGCCAGGCCAGATCGACCGCGGTGCCAAGGTGGTGCTCGCTGCGCCCGGGCAGGGCCAGAAAATTATCGTTTTCTTCGCTGTTCTGCGTGCGCAGATAAATTTGCTCATCGTAGCTGCGGTAGCTCGAAAGCACGGTTTGCGAGGTGTGCTGGGCCATGTAAGCATCGTTAAAAAGTTGCAGCAGCGCCGCCAGCATCCGCGGGTCGCCGCGGATATCCGCGCCATTGACCTGCTTGCCGGAGAGAAAAATGGCGATATAGCTGCGCGCATAGCCTTCCGCACTGCGCGCCGGGATCAGCTCCGCCGGCGGTGTTTGGATCAGATCGGGCTGGCGGGCAGGGTCTTTACCGATATAGCGATTAAAGAGGGTTACGGGTGGAGTAGGGCTGGGACTGGGCCGGGCAGTGGGGCTGGGTGTAAGGGTTGCGGGCGGGGTTTGCGTAATGGCTGCTGTGGTGGGTGGGAGGGTGCTGGAGGCGGAAACCGGCACGGCGGGCGTGCTTGGGGTAAGCGTGGCGGGCACATTGCAGGCGGCCAGTGCCAGGGCTGCTACCAAAACCAGGAGGGGGAAACGCGGTCTCACAGGGGCGTAGTATACATCAAAATGGCCGCGCGGCTGAGCCGGTTTCAGCGGCCCGGCCGTTTGCCTGGGGTTCAGGGTGCCCGGCGCACACTGCTCAGCAGGCTTTGCCAGAACCCGGCAGCAGCGTTTTCCGGCGGGTTGCTGCACAACTCTGTCTGGCATAAGGCCAGGGGTTGTGCCAGGCTGGCGGCGGTGGCGATGCCGGCCCTGGCCGCCGCGAACCCGGTGGCCAGATTAAGATTTGCAAGACGGTCGTTTGAGGAATGGTAATATGGATTGACATCGGTAGCGGCACATACGCTGCCGGCGCCGGGACGGGTGATATTCTCCACGACCAGCAGCGCACCAATTTTGTAGGCCCAAAAGCTGGAATGATCCGATTCCCGGCTGGCGGCGCCGGTAATGATTTCTGCTTTCAGATCGAGCTGGTAGGCCGGGAGCGTTTGCAGGAAGCATTGGGCCAGCGGCTGAGAGGCCGGCAGCATCGCAGTATGCAGCTCGATGCAGTGATCGTTATCCAGGTCGTAGCTGAACATATCCAGGTTAATATCTGCGATGACGCCTGTGGGTGGGTGCTCGGCAAGGTAGGCCCGGCTGCCGACTTCATATTGTTCCTCGCCGGTGAAGAACGCCAGGCGGATGGTGCGCGCGAAGTGGTACTGGCGGAAGATGCTGGCAGATTCCAATAAGGCCGCGACGCCGGCAGCATTATCATCCGCGCCAGGCGCCGGGGCTGCCAAATTGGCCGAGAGACTGTCCAGATGGGCTGAAAGCACAATAATTTCTTCTGGATGGGTGGTCCCGGGCAGGTCAACGATCAGGTTGGCCGCGTTATAGATTTCATCTGGGGGTTTGTACATCAGGTAGGGCACGGCAGTGATGCGAGCCCGGCTGCCCAATAAGGCCGTGACGCTTTCTCTGACATACTCAAAAGCGCGAGCAGTAGCATCCCCGCCCGCCATCAGACGGTTTTGGCGCGAGATGAGGCTGACCGACTGCCCGCCGACCTGCACCGGCTTTTCGCCGGTCAGGCCCGCGATCCAATCTACCCAACGTTCCTGGCTGGTTTGGCTGAACATACCGGCAATCAGTGGGTTATAGCCACAGAAACGCCCCTGTGCCACTACAGGGGCTGGCAGGCCCCCCAGCAGCGAGGCCAGCACGGCCAGCAGACAGGCGAACCGGTGGAAATGTTGCATACCTCGATTATATCCGGGGAATTTCGTTTGGAACCAAACGCCTCCAAAAATTTGACGTGATTGGCTCATTTGGGATGGCTGCTCCCCCTGGATGAGGCGAATTGGACAAATGTCATAGTAAATGTGTGAACAATTTCCCGGCTGCGGCTACTTGTTTCTCACAATAATTTAAGGTTATAATCTAATCAATCGACGAAGGCAGGCTTTTGCAGGGTCTTTGCGCGTTTGTCTTACCCAGATCACGGGACGGGAACATATCCGGGGTTATTGCCCTCCCGCAGGCAGTGATTTATCCCATTTATTTCGCCTGTGGGAGGGTTTCTTTTCCAGAGGGACGCATGCAGCGAATTAGCCGTAGAACATTTTTGCAGCAAGCCGCATTAACCGCCGCGGCGGTGCCGGCCGGATTTAACCTGGGTGTGCCGCCGGCGCGGGCGGCGGCTGTGCCAGAAGGCCTGCTGGTCAGTGTGGCGCAGGGCAGCAATGATGACAGCCCGGAAGCCATGCTCAAAACGGCTTTGGATGGTTTGGGCGGCCTGGCGCGTTTTATTAAACCGGGGCAGGTGGTGGCGATTAAACCCAATGCCACCTGGGCTTTTCGCCCGCATACCTCGTCCGCCACAGACCCTGATCTGTTGAAGGCCCTGATTCAACTGGTGCAGGCAGCGGGTGCGAAGCGCATTCTAGTGATTGACCACATTTCGATTGACCCCGGCACGGCTGAAGCCCTGCGCATCAACGGCATTGGCAAAGTCGTTGATGAAATGGGCGTGGAAATGGTTTTCCCTGACCGATTTAATGCCGCGCGGGATGTGTACACGCGTATTGAGATCGCCAAAGGCAAAGATTTTTCCAAGCTGGGGGTGATTAAGGCCGCGGTTGAAGCCGATGTGCGTATTAACCTGGCGCTGGCCAAGAGCCACAACGTGACCAAGATGAGCATGTGTATGAAGCACATGATGGGCTTTATGGAAGTGCCCCAGAACCTGCATACCAGCATTGAACAGGGCATTGCCGACCTCAACCAGCCCTCGCCCATCCAGGCCCATCTGCACATTCTCGAGGCCATTCGGGTGCGCTGGCCGTATCCCAACGGGCAGCGAGTTTGCGCCGGTCCGGAAACCGACCTGAGCTACCCCAACGTGATCAAACGTATGAACACAGTGGTAGCAGGGGTAGACCCGGTGTTGGTGGATGCCTATGGCTGCATCAATTTTTTCAATATGAAACCTGAAGAACTGACCCACGTGCTGCGCGCCTACGAATCGGGGGTGGGCCAGATGGATGTAGAAGCAGCCACGCGCGAGGGGCGGCTGCGGATTTTTAAGGTAGGCCAGCCTATTCCCACGGTAACTTCCAGCCCGCGGCCTACCCAACCCGGAAGCACCCCCCAGCCTACCGCCACGCCACAGCCGGCAGTGACCGTCACCTCCACCCCGCTGGCTACTGCCACGCCACTGCCGGCGGGGGCTATGCCGGCCGGACCCGTGAGCAACGTGCCCGGGGCGGGTGGCGAATGCAGTGTGGAGGTGGCCAGCCCGAACAATTTCTTGAATTCGGCCCTGCTGCCGGTGGCGGCGATTGTGCTGGGCGCGGGTATGGTGGCGGCGCGCCGCTTGAATCAGGCTGCCGAGGAGCCCGTGGATGGCGCAGACGCAGCCTGAAGCGCGCCGCGCGCGCTTTCCATTCGATAAAATTGCCCGGCGGCTGGTGCAGTTTGGGTTTTTGGCGTTATTTCTCTACCCATTTATCGCGGTGATCATCAAACGCACCACTTTCCAGCCCAGCCCCACCCTCACTTCGTGGCTGCTGCCGTTTGACCCGCTGCTGCTGTTTGGCCAACTGGCCAGCCGAAATTGGGCCGCGCTGGTGCTGGGTGCGCCGCTGCTGCTGATCGCCCTGACGGCGGTATTTGGACGTTTTTTCTGCGGCTGGATTTGCCCGATTGGCAGCATTTTGGATGCCATCCGCCCACTGGCCTTCTGGCAGCACCATACCGGACGTGGGCTGGCGCGCGGGTTCCGCGCCCGGCCAAACAGCCAGGCGCGCTACTTTCTCCTGGCGGGAGTGGTCATCGGCGGGATTTTTTCGATCCAGGCATTGGGCTGGCTCGATCCGCTGGTGGTGTTTCACCGCACGGCAAGCGCCCTGACTACCAATTACTTCTCGGTGCAGCAGGCTCCGCTGCATGCCATGCTTTCGGTCATCTCGCTGGTTTTTGTGGCGATCGTGGTACTGGAACTGTGGCAGCCGCGGTATTGGTGCCGCAATCTGTGCCCGTTGGGGGCACTGCTTAGCCTGGTGAGCCGCTTCAGCCTGCTTAACCGCAAGGTGAGTACCGCTTGCACCTTGTGCGGTGACTGCCGGCGCATCTGCCCAATGAATGCCATCCCCAAAGAAGCGCACGATACTTCCTACGCCGACTGCACGTTGTGCCTGGAGTGTGAAGCGGCCTGCCCCAACCACGGCATTCAGTTTGGATTGGGTGGTCTGGCGGGCAAGCAGTGGCAGCGCGGTCAGCGTGTAATATTGAACAGCGGAGGCGCCCGGCTGATGGGCCGTTATACCAAGACCAGCCCCGCCACCGGGCTGCGCTTGAGCCGGCGTGAAGCCTTGAGCGGCGTGGCGGTGGGTTTGGCCGGCCTGGCGGTTTCGCCGTTGGTGGGGGTAGCCCCGCAAAGCAAGGTGTTGCGCCCGCCGGGCGCCCTGCCCGAAGAGCAGTTCCTCAAGACCTGTATTGCCTGCCAGGAATGTATTCGGGTGTGCCCGACACACGGCCTGCGGCCGGTATTGCTTGAGGCTGGTCTGGCGGGCATTGGCACCCCGCGCCTGGTGCCGCGCCAGGGCGGTTGTTCGTTGAACCCAAGCTGCCCGGATCTGTGCGCGCAGGTATGCCCGGTGGATGCCCTATTGCCGGTGCAGCCCATAGATTTGAAGCTGGGTCTCGCTGAAGTGGACCGTGGGCTGTGCCTGGCCTGGGATCAGGGGGTTAAGTGCCTGGTGTGTGTGGAGGCTTGCCTGGTGCAGGCGGCGGTGTCATACCAGGGGCGCGTAACCGTGGACCCACAGCGCTGCACGGGCTGCGGGCGCTGTGAAAGCGGCTGTCCGGTTGCCGGCAGTGCCATTCACGTCCGGCCATTTTGAGGTGCATAAAAGCGAGTGGATGAGGGTAAAGAGGGTAGGGTAATAAGGGTCGAAATTCGTAATAATAAAGAGAGCGGACGTTCGCGTCCGCTCTCTTTATATCGGGCTATTTTTCCTCCTCACAGCAGAAGATTCACGATGTTCAAACTCGCTTCTCCCACCCCTGCCAATAGCCCTGAATTTCCCTGTGTAGAACCTGTGCTGTCTGCGTTTTTTGAACCTGCTCCTCTGGAAAGCCTTATGCTGGTTGTGTGATGGAGAAATAGCCGCGAACCGCCGTCCCCGCGCCCGGGGCTGTGTGGATTTCGAGCTGTCCGCCGGCGCTTTCTATGTAGATGAGCATATCCCGCAGGCTGTGATAGCGCCCATCGGTCTGCATATATTCTGATAGAACAAAGCCAACGCCATCATCGACAATTTCAAAACGCACAAATTTCTCGGCCTGAAACAACCGGGCGTGGATGGAGTGGGCTTGGGCGTGTTTTATGGCGTTGTGCACTGCTTCTCGAAATACCCGGTAGAGGGCGATTTGTGCCTCCAGAGGCAGCAGGGCCCCGGCCTGGCTATCCAGGTCGACCCACAGGGGCATCTGCGTCTCCCCGCGGGTCTGGTCAAACCAGGTCTGCAAAGAAGCCACCAGCCCGCGCTGTACCAGAATTTCAGGTGAGCGCAGGTAGCTGACCAGGTCGCGCAACTGCCTGGCTTCAGCACTGATGCGATCCTGCCAGCGCTCGATCTCCTGGGATAGGTGAGCAGGCCGGTCCTTCAGACCGTCCAGGCCGTAATTGAGCACCAGCAGAAACTGTAAAAGCGTATCATGCAGTTCGCGCGCAATTTTGACTCGCTCGTTTTCTTCAGCCTGCAGGATGCGCTGCTGCATGGTTTGCAAGCGTTCGACCTGATAGGTGTTTGAAAGAGACAGGAACAACTGGCGCGCCATAATTGACACCAGGCGTAGATCGTCCTGCGACCAGGTCACACCGGTCCAGCGCGGGCCCAGGCGCAGCAGCCCAATGGCATGCTCCCGGTCTGATAACGGCACCCATAGGTCCAGCCCGGCAAAAGGGCGGCTGGCGAGAGCACCTGGTGGAGCAGCCGGCGGCTTAACCGGGAAGGGATTGTCCGTCTGGCTCTGCAGCCAGGCATTCATAGAAGTGGCCGAAAAATTCTGCTCCAGGGGTTGAACTTCTCCGCCGTTAAAATACAGCCACGGACTATCCTGGCTTCCATGCAGCCAGAACTCCACCTGTTCGACGGTCAGTTCCTGCTGAAAAGCCGCGGCGGCGGAGCGAACCAGGCAGGGGATATCGGTCAGACCGGCCACATTCTGGCTAAAGCGGGCTACTGCCTGGTAATCTAACCGTTCGCGGCGCAGCAGCCGGTCGATGGCTGCGAAGGGCTCCACCCGGCTTTCCAGGGCGAGACCGGTCGCAAGGGTGCCGAGCAGGATGGGCAAAAAAGCGGCTCGGTTCCCGACCAGCAGATCCACCAGGTAGGCCACCAGGATGCAGAAGGAAAGCAGCAGCAGACCGGTCAAAATCCGGGCTTTGACCGCATACACCTGAAAGCGCAGGATGCCGTAGGAGATAAAAGCAATGACGCCCAGGCCCAGGTAGGGCAGATCCTGCAGAAAGGGAAAGACAGAAGCCGAGGTAAACATTACCAGGCCATAGGGAACCAATAAGATGGGGATAATGACCAGGCTAAGGAATATTAAGCTGGAACGGGCGCGCACCCGGCGTGTGGCTCCGCGCCGCCAGGCCCATGTCAGTGTGGCCAGGCTCCACAATACACCTATTCCGGCACTGACCGTGAGGAACAGGTTGTACCAGGGCGTCATGGAAAACGTGATCGGTGCATTATTAAACACGTAAATAAAAATGCCGAACACGGCACCTAAGATGGAAAACGCGTAAAAAGGTGTTCTTATTACAGCCAATGCCTTGGAAAATGGAGTAGGGCTGGTCAGACGGTCCGTCAGGTGCATCAGGACCACCCCCACCAGGGCTACCCAGGGTACAGCCATAAACAGCGTCACCAGACGAGTCTCACGCAGAAAATCAGAAAAAACGCTGATATAGGCCTGTTGGATCGAAAAGGAACCCGCTACTATGGCAATAAAGGCAAACAACAAGTTACTTATATCCACGGTGTTGGTGTACAGAGAAACCGCGCCTACCGCCAGCAGCCCGGCACCTATCAGGAAAAACGGCAGCCAGATTTCCAGCAGCATGTGCAGTTCAAAAGGTACCAAGGGCACGCCGGTCTGGGTCATCAGCGTTCCATCACGGTCGATAAAGAAATCCAGGGTGGGGCGGGTCGACGTCTGGTACACTTCGCGATAAATCTCGGCAAAATTCTTGCCCCCATTGGGGCAGGGAGATTGGGCCTAACGCGGGTCCAGGCCGTAATTCGGGGAATCTGGACTGGGCGCATAGCCGTTGATGCATAAAATGCGGTCGTTGACTTTCATTCCCGCGACAATCCCGCTCCAATGGGGGGGTGTCATCCAGCCGACCGTCAATAACTTATATTCCTTGCGCCAGAAGAGGGCAAACCCTGGGAAAGGCTGCCCCAGGTATGTGCCCAGGCGCAGCGCGGCGCCCAGACCCGCCAGCAGGACCAGCGCCAGCCCCACGATTAAGGCGCGCCGCAGCCACAGCATGCGCGTAGAAGCAGCCGGCGGAAGGCCAATTGGAAAGGGAGCGGGCAGGGAAGTCAAAGAGTTTCCTTGATGCGGTATAAAAGATGGATTTTGGCGAGTAAGGGCAAGGGGTTGAGTCCTACCGCGAGGTCGTTCAGGTGAAGCTTGGAATAGATCGAATTCATGTGGCTGCTGATCGTTTTAGCGCTGAGCGATAAAGCTTCGGCAGCCTGCTGGCGCGTCTGACAACTCCGATCAATTCAAAAACGCGCATTTCGGGCTCGGTGAGTTCGGCGAGTTGGGCCAGCGCTGCCAGCACGCAACTGCGCTCAGCCGTGTTGAGTGTTTTCAGCCCGAGGTCAAACAGAGTTTGGCGCTGGGTCTGGACCCCACTGGCAATTTCCAATCCGGCCCCGCCCTGGGCCAGGTTCTGAATGGCGTTATACAATTCCTGCGGGCGCGAACCTTTGAGCAAATACACAATCCGGTCGTGCCCATCCATGAACATCCGTGCTACCTCAGGTCCGCGATCAAAGTAGGCCGACAGGAAGATAATTCCCACCCGTGGCAATTGTTCGCGGAACTGGCGGGCGATATCGATGCCCGTGTCCTGTTTAAAATCTGCCCGGCCGCCGTCATTCTCTGGCAGGACGATATCAATCACGGCCACATCAGGCTGGAATTCGCTTACGCAGGCCATGGCCGATGCGCGGCTGGCTGCTTCCGCTATGAGATAGCCGTACTTGGTCAGATATTCTTTGACGGCCGAACGCACGGACCAGTCATCTTCAACCAGGAGCACTTTTAAGGGGGGAATCATCAAGGTGTATTGTCCAGTGGTTTGCTTTGACTAATATTAACCGAATCGTGCCAAAAACCATCGGCATCGATGTGGAAAACACGTTGGTATTTTGCTTGAATAGTTGCGGAGCGGCATTGGGGCTTCAATCGATACCGGCAGCGGGCGCCCCATTTTTACTCAAGCGGATATGCCAGCAGATAGCCGGCTTTGCTGAGCAGGTACAGGGTATTGTTCAGAATTAATGGGCCGGCGGAGAACCAATCACCGCTGTTAAAGCTGCGTGTGGCTGCCCCGGTTTGGGCAACGACCGCGTAGAGCGTGGGGCGGCCGGAAACGACGTAGTACAGTTGCTGTTTGTGAGAAACCGGCGGGTAACTGAGCGCCGCGCCGGTTTTTATGTTCCAGACAGCCTGTCCGGTCGTTTTTTGCAGGGCGGTCAGCGTGCCGCCGGCTGAGGCCACAATCACGAAATTTTCGCTCAATAGTGGCGTGGCATATATGGCATCGGGAGTGGAGAAACGCCAGTATTCGCCGCCGCTGGCGGCGGCCAGGGCATACAACCGGCTGTCGCCCGAACCTACGTAAACCCGGTCATCTGCAATCAGCGCCTGGCTTTCCACTGCGCCCTGGGTCTGAATGCCGTCGGCCCATTTTGGCTGCCCGCTGACGGCATCCAGGGCATACAGTCGGCCATCATTGGACCCAAAAACCACCATCCCACCAGCCAGTGTGGGTTGGGCGTGCAGCGCCGCGCCGCTGGTAAAGCTCCACCGCAGTGCGCCGCTGGCCCGTTCGAGGGCGTAAAAGGTGCCGTCACCCGAGGGCAGGTAGACGGTAGTTTCATTAAATGCCGGTGAAGCATAAATGGGGGCTTTGGTGGCAAACTTCCACAGCACAGACCCATCGGCAGCTGCCAGCGCGTAGAGCTGGCCATCCTGGGCGCCCAGCCACAGTTGGCTGTCTGCCGCCACCGGGGCGCTGGTGGCCTGGGCGGGCAATTTAACTCGCCAGAGCACCGTCTCGCTAATGGGGTCGACTGCCAGGACGCCGCCGTCATTTAACGAAAGATAAATCCGGCTGGCCGCCGCGCCGAAACCAACCGGTTCACTGTCACCCAGGTCGACCTTCCACAGCAAGTTGCCCGCCGCGCCGTCTGCCAGCGCCTGGGTATATTGCCCGACCTGGTTTGCCACATCGCCATCTTGCGGGAATTGCGTGCGGGCTCGCGCCAGCAGGCGCAGTGCCAGGCGCAGCCGGCCCTGGTTGGCATACAATGGCGCGAGGCGTTTCAGGGCTGCCAGGTTGGCAGCATCGCTATCTACAGCGGCGCGAAAAGCCATAATCGCCTCTGCCGTGCGCTCTTCTCCCAGCAAGCGCTCCCCTTCCAGGCGGTAGCGCTCGGCGGGGCTGCGAAATTGGGCGGCAACAGCCTCACAGCCGCTGCAGGCGGATGTTAACACGAAAAGCAATAGGCCAAGGGCAATGCGGGTCAGAATTCTCATACCACCAGGGTCTTATTCAGGATTGGTGGAATTATACAATAGATGTAAAATGTGTATCCAAATGATTACATCAGTGCAAAACATAAAAATTCAACGCGTGCGTGCCCTGCTGGGTCGCCGCCAGGAACGTGAAGCGGCCCGGTCTTTTGTGGTGGAGGGTGTGCGCCTGGCCGAAGAAGCCCAGGCGGCCGGGCTTCGGCCGGAGTTGGTGCTGTATGCGGCCGGGCTTTCGGTGCGCGGTCAAAGCGTGCTGAATGCGTTCGCCGCCGCCGGCGCTGAGATAGAAGAAGCTACCCCCGGCCTGTTGGACGGGCTTTCGGCCACTGAGACCAGCCAGGGGCTGCTGGCGGTTTTTCCACTGCAAGCGCTGCCACTGCCGCCCTACCTGGATTTTGTGCTGATTGCCGACCAGGTGCGCGACCCGGGCAACCTGGGCACGCTGCTGCGCAGCGCCGCCGCGGCCGGGGTGCAGGCGGTGCTGCTGGCACCCGGCACTACCGACGCTTACGCGCCCAAGGTGCTGCGCTCTGCCATGGGGGCGCACTTCCGTCTGCCGCTGTACCGAATGGATTGGGATGAGATTATTCAGGTGTGCAAACCCCGGCTAAAAATATATCTGGCCGAAGCCGGGGCGGGCACGCCCTGCTGGCAGATCGATTTTCGCCAGGCGGCGGCGCTGGTGGTGGGCGGAGAGGCCGAAGGCGCTTCGCCGCAGGCGCGCAGCGTGGTGGATGCCCTGGTGACGATTCCGATGCCGGGCAAGAGCGAATCGCTCAATGCCGCGATTGCGGCGAGTATTTTATTGTTTGAAATTGTGAGACAGAGGGTTACCCTATGAAAATTCGCTCAATTACCTGTTATTTTCACCCCGGCACCGCCCACGCCCCACAGGTGTTGGATTGGCTGGCCGAATTGGCTGAGATGGCGGTGCACCGCTATCAGCAGGCCGGGTACGAGGTGCAATCCACCCGGTTGGCGACCGTGCCGTTTCCGCAGGTATTAAAAGAATTGACCCCGGATGCGGCGGTAGAATTTGCGCTAAACATGCAGAACGCAGCCCACCAGCACGGGTTTAAATACACTTCGCTGGGCCCGGCGTTGGTCAGCGTTCCGGCAAGTTATGAATTGATTGGCCCGATGCTGGCTGCCACCAAAAACGTTTTTTTCTCCGCGGAAATTGCCACCCCGGGCGAAGGGATCAGCCTGGCTGGGATTAAAGCGAGCGCGAAGATTATCGCCGAAGCAGCCTGCATCACCCAGGATGGACTATCGAACCTGTATTTTGCGGCCCTGGCCAATGTCAAGCCGTATGGGCCGTTTTTCCCGGCGGCCTATTCGGCGGAAGCGCGTCCGGCCTTTGCCCTGGCGATTGAGGCGGCAGACCTGGCGCTGAGCATCTTCCAGAGTGCGCGCAGTCTGTCGGCTGCGCGCAAGCGCCTGGTACAGGCCCTGGAAACGCAGGGCCGGGTATTGGCGCAAATTGGCGATGAACTGGCTCAGGCTTACGAAATTAAATTTATGGGCATTGATTTTTCAATGGCGCCCTTCCCGCAGGCCTGGGGTTCGTTGGGGGCGGCCATGGAGCAGTTGGGACCGGTGAAGCTGGGACTTTCCGGTTCACTGGCGGCGGCGGCTTTTCTGTCCGATACGCTTGACCGGGGTACCTGGCAGCGTACAGGGTTTAACGGCCTGTTGATGCCGGTAATGGAAGATATCATTCTGGCCGAACGCGCCGCCGACGGCCTGTTGACCATTAAAGATCTGCTGCTTTACGCCGCATTGTGCAGCACCGGCATCGATGCCGTGCCCCTGCCCGGTGACGCCACCCCAGACCAACTGGCAGGCGTTTTGCTGGATGTGGCGGCCATTTCTGCGCGGCTTGGCAAACCGCTGACGGCACGCTTGATGCCCATCCCGGGTAAAAGGGCCGGTGATCCCATCCACTTCAATTTTGATGATTTTGTGGATGGGATGATCATGGCGTTGCCGGCACTGCCGCTGCGCGGGCCGCTGGGCGGAAATGAAAATTTTGTACTGAACCCACGCCAGGTAGACCGTTAAACTTTTACTTGACCTGTTTGAAATTGATAATGATCAGGTTCTTGTTGCAATCGGAATAGGTATCAAAGACCATGCGGTCGGAGAGGGGAATGCCTTCCTGATTGAGCAGGCGGATCCATACCTGGCCGCTGCTGGCCGAGGTGCGTTCGGCGAGGGTGATCTCGTAACCTGAAGGACCGTACTGGGTGGCGGTGCCGGTCAGGCTGGTGATGTTAAGCACCTTTCCGTCTACCACCCCGGCGAGCTGTACGATAATTCCCAACGGTACGGGGCTGTTTTTGAGATCAAAAACCTGCCCGGCTACACCCATCCACTGGCAATTGCGCCCGGGATTGAACAGGCTGCTTTCAATGGCTCGCGGTTCGCCTTGCACCGCGAAGGAGAATAACCCGGTACTGGCACGCGGAGTGGCGGTGGCGGTGGGTTTGCCCGGTTCAACCGGGGTGGCAGCGATGGCAGTTTGGGTGGGTGGTGGCAGGGGTGTGACGGTGGCGGTCGGCCCTGGCTGCAGCGTGTTGGTGGGCGGCATGGGGGGGGGCAGCGTGGGCCACGGGGTGAGTGATGGAATAAATAACCGTTGGACCGCGGTAGGGGGTGGAAACGGGTTGACGGTGCTGGCAGGATTGTTAAAAATCAGGATGACGAAGACGATCACCGCGCAAGCCGCGACCACCAGCAGTACGCTGAAAAGATCCCAGATCCAGCCCAGGTTCATGCGACGGGCAGGCGCCGGCTTTGGCGGGCGATCCTCGTTTTCCTGAAAATCATCCATCCCGATTTTCCTCGTGTGGAACTATTTTATTAGAATTTCCACCTGGCTCTTTTTCCGTTGGTCTGTGAGCCAGGTTTTTAGAAAGAGGCGTTGAGCTTGCAGGCGGGCATCCGGCGCCAGCGCGCGGTTGGCGTCACGTTCGATGCTATACACAATATGATAGCCGTAACTGGTCTTAATAATCGCGCTGTATTTGCCAGGTTGCAAGTCAAAGGCCACTGCTTCAATTTCGGGCAGGAAGAGATAATTGCGCGGGAACCAGCCCAGCTCGCCGCCGCTCTCGGGGTCCATTTGTATGGCCAGCGTTTCAAAATTAGTGCCCGCCTGGAGCTGTGCAACCAGGCGTTTGGCGAGATCTTCATTCAATACCAGAATCTGGCGGGCATGAACCTGTTCGGCAGTGGTTGGGGCAGCGGCGATGAGTTGGTCGCGCTGCCAGGCGGCTGCCATAGAACGGCGCAGGGCCTGCCCGAAAGAGTCCTCGGTATAAAAATTGCGGGTCAACCAGTCGGCAAATGCTGCCGCGCCGCCGCCGCTGGTGATTACAGCGCTCAGGCGTTTTTGAAAATCGGCGTCGGACAGCGTATACCCCCCCTGTGCCGCCGCCTGGGCCAGCAGCATCTGGTCCGTCAGATCTTGCAGCACGGTCTGGCGCTGTTCATCCGCGCTCATTGGTTTGCCGGTTTCCTTCAAACCCTGCTGCAGACGCTGCAGTTCGCTGTTGTATTCGGCCAGAGTCAGCTTGGCGTTGTTTATCCGGGCCGCCAGGGGCGCCGGCGTGGGAGAGGGAAGCAAAGGCGTTGGCGTGACCGTGGGCGGCAGAGCGGTGAAGGTGGGGCCAGTCTGCGCAGTAGGCTGGGTGGTAGCCGGCACCACGAGTGTGGGAGGGGTGGGAGATACCTGGCCGCAGGCGGCTAACAGCAGCCCGCTGAGTGCGATGAGTGGAATGAGTGCGATGCGCCGGTGCAGTGAAGCCATGGCGAGGATTATACCAGATAAATAATTGGCGAATTATTTGATAAAAATTTTATAAAGTCGAAATAAATCCAATAATAAAATTCTGGGGTATGCATGGTGGGCTTTAAAATGAAAAACCCCCGCCTTGAGGGGCGGGGGTCGGTGGTGCCTGTTTGATTTAGTACTCGGGCATCTGGGGAGCAGGCGCCGGAGCGTTCTTCTCGGGCATGTCGGTGATCAAGCACTCGGTGGTGAGGATCATGGCGGCGATGGAAGCGGCATTTTCGAGGGCGCCGCGGGTGACCTTGGCGGGGTCGATGACGCCGCCCTTAATCATATCCATGTACTCGTCGCGCAGCACATCATAACCGATGTTCTTGCTCTTGGCACGTTTCTGAGCCTGGCGCACGTTCTCGACCACAACCGAGCCGTCTTTGCCGGCGTTTTCGGCGATTCTGCGCATGGGAACTTCGAGTGAGCGGCGAACGATTTTCACGCCGGTATTCTCATCGTCGTTGGCGAACTTGACGGAATCGAGGGCGCCGATCGCATTGATCAGGGCGACACCACCACCGGGAACGATGCCTTCCTCAACCGCGGCGCGGGTAGCGGAGAGGGCGTCTTCCACACGATGCTTCTTTTCCTTGAGTTCGGTTTCGGTCGCGGCGCCCACACGAATGATGGCGACACCACCGGTGAGTTTGGCGAGACGTTCCTGCAGCTTTTCGCGATCGTAATCGCTGGTGGTCTTGTCGATCTCGATGCGGATCTGATCAATGCGGCCCTTGATGGCTTTTTCATCGCCCTTACCGCCCACGAGGGTGGTGTTGTCTTTATCAGACATCACCTTTTCACAGCGGCCGAGGTCGGCCAGGGTGGTGGTTTCGAGCTTGCGGCCCATTTCATCGGAAATGACCATGGCGTTGGTCAGGGTCGCGAGATCCTGCAACATGGCCTTGCGGCGATCGCCAAAGCCGGGGGCTTTGATAGCGAGCACATTGAGCATACCGCGCAGTTTGTTCAGCACGAGGGTGGCCAGGGCTTCGCCATCGACATCTTCGGCAATGATGACCAGGTCGCGCTTGCCAATCTGGACGAGTTTCTCGAGCACAGGCACGATATCCTGGGCAGCGGAGATTTTCTTGTCATAGATGAGAATGTAGGGGTCGGCAATCACGGCTTCCATGTGATCGGTATCGGTGATGAAGTACGAGGAAATGTAACCACGATCGAACTTCATACCCTCGACGTATTCTTTTTCGAAATCGAGGCCCTTGGATTCTTCAACGGTGATGACGCCGTCTTTACCAACTTTGTCCATAACCTCGGCGATGAGATCGCCAATCTGGCGGTCCTGGGCAGAAATGGTGGCTACGTTGGCGATATCATCTTTGGTGGTGATTTCGACGGCCTGCTTCTTGATTTCATCGGCAACCACGCGGGCGGCGGCCATGATGCCAGTCTTGAGCAGCATCGGGTTGGCGCCGGCGGCGAGGGTCTTCAGACCTTCGGAGACGATGGCGTGCGCGAGTACGGTGGAGGTGGTGGTGCCGTCACCGGCGATATCGTTGGTTTTGCTGGCGGCTTCTTTGAGCAGCTGGGCGCCCATGTTTTCGAATGGGTCCGGCAGTTCAATTTCTTTGGCGACGGTCACACCGTCGTGCGTGATGGTGGGGGAACCGAACTTGCGATCCAAAGCCACGTTGCGGCCCTTGGGGCCAAGGGTGGTGGCGACGGCATTCGCGACAACATCAACGCCGGCTTTAAGCCGTCGGCGAGCTTCTTCTGCAAAAACCAATTGTTTGGCTGCCATAAAAAAATCTCCTTGTGTTTATGTAAAAATTAGCTAATGATGGCGAGAATTTCGTTCTCGCGCAGGATCATGATCTTCTTGCCATCCACCTTGATTTCGGTGCCGGCATACTTGTTGAACAGCACTACATCACCCGCTTTGACGTCCATGGGGATGTACTTGCCTTTGTCATCCCGTTCGCCGGGACCAATTGAAAGAACGGTACCCTTCTGGGGTTTTTCTTTGGCAGTTTCGGGCAGGAAAATTCCACCCATCGTTACGTCTTCGGCCTCGATCGGCTCAATGACAACACGGCCACCAAGAGGTTTGAGATTCATCGCCATAATTGTTTCCTCCATGACAGGATTACTGAAGATTTTGGATATTTTAGCACTCACTTTATTTGAGTGCTAACTTTCCTTATCTTAGTCGTCTTTGCCGTGGAAGTCAAGAGGTTTGGGAGAACTCTTATAAAACTCTGATATAGGGCACAAAAAGTGCGGCATTGACGCACTTTTTGTGCCCTAAACCGGCTGGTTGTGGCCAAAGTGGGCCCTGTGCGTCCCATTTTATGATTAGGGCCCACCGGGGGCCAGTCTACGGGGTGTTTTCATAGGTGATGCCAAAGGGCGGTGAGGCGCAGATCTCTTCGGAAGGAGTGATGATTGCGATCACCGTTGTATCGCTGGCAAACTGCTGGCGTACTTCGTGCAGCACCTTGACCGCCTGGTCGCAGTAGGGCTGAGTTTGGCGATGCATGCCGGCCAGAACCGAGCCGTAGGTATAGTAATACACCACGGTGCTGCCTGAAAGCGGCATGCCCTGAACGGTGACATCAGGCACATCCGCGCCGGTGCATGCGCTTTCGGCCTTGCCGCTGGCCAGGCAACTGGTCTTGGCATCGCAGCCGCGCACGGCGCACTGCAGCGCAAAGATGGCGGTTTCATAATTGCGGCTCTTAAAATATACCAATCCCAGCGAACCGTAGACCTCGGGATTGTTGGGGTTGAGCTTGAGCGCAGCTTTCACATTGCGTGCGGCGTTGAAAAAGTCGCCCACCTGCGATTGGGTTTTGGCGATCGCCAGGTAAGGTAAAGGGTCGTTCACCCCGAGCTGTTTATTGATGGTGACGGCTTTTTCAAACCAGCGCATGGCCTCGTCAAACTGGCGCAGTTGGCGGTAATTGACGCCAATGCGCAGATACAGGAAGGTGAGCTTGGGGTAAATGGCCGCGGCTTTTTTGTATTCGTTGATGGCTTCGGCGTAATTGCCACCGGTCTCCTGCACAATGGCGCGGATGCGGTGTACATCCATCAGGTTGGGGTCCTGCAAGAGCGCGGCGGTGATATATTGGTCGGCCTGGTTCCATTTTTGCTGGTCGAGTAAAATTTCGGCGTAATAGGCCTGGGCCAGCGCGTTATTGGGGTCCAGTTGGATGGCGTGTACGGCAGATTGTTCCGCATCAGACAGGAATTGCTGTGATTTATCACCGGCCAATTCGACCGGAGCGTTCCAATCCAAAATGAAGGCCCGCACCGCATGCACTGTGCTTGAATCGGGATCAATTTTGACCGCCATATCGATGGATTTGAGGGCATCCTGCAGGCGGACGCGGCGTAAGTCATCGGTAGACAGGGCCGCTGATGAATACCCCTGGATGCGGGCCAATTCATACCACAACTGGGCGTTATTGGGTTCGTATTGGGTGGCCTGTTGGTAGGCGCTTATTGCCTTTTCCAGATTGCCGGCGGTGAAGTGGGTTTCGCCTTCCAGTGCAAACGAACCGGTGGTGCGGGTGGGAATGGGAGTGGAAGCGAAGGGCGACTTAATTTCCTCACGCCACACACTGCGCAGCAAATACAGGCTGACGACGATCAGTAAGAGCAGCACCAGCAAGACAATGGAATTGGAGGACCGGCGCTGGCGAAAGGCCATTTGTTTGCCGGATAAGGGAATGCTTTCTTTCATGGTTTTTTGGCGGGGGTAGGGGTGGTGCTGCCCGGAACGACCGGGCGGGTGGGGGTTGGGGTACCGCTGATCCACTGCTGGCAGATGTTGGCCATTTCTTTGGCATTAAATACAGCGGTTTCGTTATCGGGCACGTTTTGCTGCAAATACTGCGATATGCGCAGTGCCTCGGTGCACTGGTTGACACGCGCCGCAGCCAGCCCGTAGAGATAGGCGTACTCGATCACGCGCTCGTTATCCATGGGCAAGCCCTTCACGGTCACGTTTTCGGTGGTGGTGCCGCCATTCAGCGCAATTTGAAACGGTGCCAGGGCTTCACGATACTGCTTGTTGCGGTAGAACATGGTGCCCAGGTTGCCGTACATATACGGATCTGTCGGTGAGACTTTAATCGCCTGATCGGCATACTGGATGGCCTTGGGAAAATCACCGATGGTGAGGTAGGTGCGCGCGATGTAAGTGTTGGGTAGTGGGTCACCGGGGTTAAGCGCGTTGGCGCGCATGAACTCTTCCACCGCCTTGGGATACTGCCCCAACGCGCGGTAATTGCGGCCGAGCGCCAGGTGGGTATCAGCGAGGTTGGGGTTCAGCGCTACCGCCGCTTCATATTCGCGAGCGGCTTCTTCATAGTTCTGAGTGATCTCCAGCACCATGCCGCGGGCGCGGTGCGTTTCCAGCGCATTAGGCGCCAGGCGTTGCGCGTTACGAGAGGCATCAGTGGCTTTTTGCACCACGCCCAGCACGTCTTTGCCGGTCTGGTATTTCAGCGCCAGTTCTTCGGCCAGGTAGGCATAAGCAATGCCGTTGTTGGGGTCAATCTCCAGCGCTTTGGCAAGGGAGCTTTCTGCCTGCAGGAAGTCGCTTTTATAGGCAAAGGCCCAGCCGCGAATGGCGTAGGCCATGGAATTTTTGTCATTGACCAGCAGGGCGTTCTGAGTGTTATCGATTGCATCCTGATAGGCGCCGGTAAATACCTGCAGCTTGGCCAGAGAGATGTAGTTGATGGCGTTTTTCGGGTCGGCCTGGATGGCCTGCTTGTAAGCGGCGATACCCTGACTGATTTTGCCCGCGCTGATCAACCCTTCAGCATCCTGAACGAAGCTGATGGGGGCGCGAGTGGGGGTGTTGGTAGGTACAAAGAGCGGCGGGGTGGCAGGTACCACGATCAGGTTAACGTACACCATCCCGCCGATCAGGCCCACCAGGGCCAGGATGAACAGTGGATTTGAGTTGCGCCGACGGCGCGTCATGTTGAACTTGCTGCCGCGGAGATACATAATTTCATATTACCAGAGGTTGAGAAGCTCGACAAGCCCACTCTAACCCTGTATTAGCCCACTCTAACCCTGCGCTTAATTAATTATTGGGCTTCCTCCCCATCCAGCAGTTTTTCTGCGATGAAATCGTCCCATGTGCCGGCTGGCTCCCAAATTTTTAA
>Ga0105047_10000504_pt1 | contig 66409 bp, 56 predicted proteins | sample MAT04_FD_78384 | JGI IMG/M metagenome (GOLD analysis project Ga0105047, IMG submission 78384) | Freshwater microbial communities from Lake Fryxell liftoff mats and glacier meltwater in Antarctica - MAT-04 (megahit assembly) | ecosystem: Environmental > Aquatic > Freshwater > Ice > Liftoff... | reverse complement strand
TGTAACTCTTCGGGTTGGCGCGCCCGTGTAACTTTGCAGGTTGGCGTGCCGTGTAACTTTGCGGGTTGGCGCGCCGTGTAACTCTGCGGGTTGGCGCGCCCGTGTAACTTTGCGGGTTGGCGCGCCCGTGTAACTTTGCGAGTTGGTGCGCCCGTGTAACTCTTCGGGTTGGCGCGCCCGTGTAACTTTGCAGGTTGGCGTGCCGTGTAACTTTGCGGGTTGGCGCGCCGTGTAACTCTGCGGGTTGGCGCGCCGTGTAACTCTGCGGGTTGGCGCGCCCGGAGGCGCATGGCCTTCGCGCGCGACAGCACCTCGCTCCTTCTTGCACTATAGCAGAACGAAGCCTAAATTAAAAGACATTATCAGACTTATTTTGATTGTTCAGTAGCTTTGCAATGATACTGAGCAATGAGGGGAGGAGAATGGAGCATCGCTTGCCCCGCACCGGACTTCTGGGAGTTTGAGTGTGAGCGTCTCGATTCTGGGTGGAACTCGCAGCCGTAGGGTTGGGCAGAGGGCCGCGAGGCACACCGTTTTGCCCGGCGAACTTCGTCCCGATGCGAATCGCACTTTCCCAAGGACAGGAGCTTACTCGCCAGCGCGGTGGGCTTCGCAGGGATCGATTTGGACTGCGAACGGAAGGAAGGGGAACCATCGAGACACCGAGGGAAGGGGAGGGAGGTCAGGCAATCATCTTTGGTGAGTGCGACGATTCTGGCCGTGTAACTTTGCGGGTTGCGCGCGGGGGCTCTATCCACCACGACGACGGTTCTTTTTGAACAGAAGGAAAGGGAGGTAACGGAGGGGATTTCTCTGTTACCTCTGTTTCCTCCTGTTCAAAAGTAGAAGCTGGGGCGAGATGCGAACGAAGGGCAGCCCCCCTCCCCAGCCCTCCCCACAAGTGGGAGGGAGCAGGAAGAGAGGGTCATTTCACTCGGCCCACCTTTACATCTTTCCACCCAGAATGGAGACGCTTTTCCACCACACGGAGTTTGAAGTGACGAGCTCCACGAGATCCCTTGTGGGAGAAGCTAACGCTTTCGGGAAACGCTGCGGAAATTGCGAGCGAGCCCAAATCTGCGCCGCTTTCCGCAGGAAACGCGGTTTCTCCCGAGAGTGGCTTGGATCCGGCTTTGTGTCATGAGTTAATTCCGTCTCGCTTGCGTGATCCACCCAGGACTCTGGTACGTCCTAAAGGGCAATCACTTCGAGGCGGAATCATTTCATGAACCTACTGCTGCAATTCAACGGAATCGGGTGTGGTCCTCATCGGATGCTGTTCTATGGCTTGGCCATGGCAGTCACCGTTGGACTATTCATCGCGCTCGACAGCGTCGGCACGCCAAGCTGGCGCGGCCGCAAGCGATAGATCGCCGGCACGAACCCCCCCAGGCGAGCGAGACAGCACGCACCGATTGTCCCCATCTTTCGTGAATTTCCGCGGTTTGCTTGACACGACCCTCCTCGACGTTTTTACTGAATTCGTTCGGTTTCCTGCGACGATTGTCTCAGAGTTCCGTCCTTCCATCGATCGAACCAGGCGGTGCCGATCCGCACCTCGCGGACGCCCTGGTTGGCCGGTGATGTCGCAGGCGGTCTTCTTCACACGTGGGAGGTTGAGTTGATGCAGAGCTTCCGTTGGACGAACGTCCGGGTGCTGGCGGGCGTAGCCGTGGTCGGTGCATTGGTGCTGTTGGGGCAGGACTCGGTCCATGCCCGCAAGCCTTACCACGACGCTTTTGTGGCAGCCTATCCCGAGTTGGGCGAAGCCGCCAAGACGGCCAAGTGCAATGTGTGCCATTTCGGTGACGCCAAGAAAAACCGAAACGACTACGGCGATGCCATGGTCAAGGCGCTGGCCGGCAAGAAGAACTTGAAGGAAGGTGACGAGGGGATCAAGACGGCCCTGAAGGCGATCGAAGCCGACAAGGGTGCCGAAGGGAAGACCTTCGGAGAGCTGATCAAAGCCGGCAAGCTGCCCGGCAAAGAACCCGCCAAGTAAACTCGCCACGCAGCAGCTCGCCATCTGCGGCCACGCGGGCCGTTTGAGAGTTCACGAAGAATCCAAAAGCCGGGTCCTTAGAGGGGCCCGGCTTTTTCTGTGTCTGCACCGGATCCTCTCTATCGACACATTAGCCGCCTTCCGGATCCGCCTCCTTCGGCGGCTCGCCCGGCAGCAGCGTCTGGCGGATTCGCTCGAGAAGGAGGTAGGCCAAGGTTCCAACGGCCATCCCTTCCAAGGCACCGACCAGGATGTCGGTCGGGCTGTGCACTCGCAGAATCGTGCGCGAGAAGCCGACGGCGACCGCCCACAGGGCCAACAGCCAGAAGAGCCAGAGCCCGGTGCCCGAGAATCGCGAACGGGCCAGTGCCAGGAAGAACGTCGCGAACATCATGGCCGCAAAGGTGTGCCCCGAGGGAAACGAGTAGCCCGACTCGGCGATCCAATGCTCGCGGATCCGCGCGTTCATTTCCTCGCCGTGCGGCAGGACGCGTTCCAGATAGGCGCTGCGGACCTCTTTATCCGGCAAGGCATAGAACTCCTCGATCGACATGCCCATGCCGGGCTCGGTAAGGGCGAACTCGGCCAGGTTGGGCCGCGGGACGGCCAAGGACGGCTTGATGACGTGCTCGTTCAGCCAGGCGCCGCCGCCGAGTAGCGCTCCGACTACCAGCAGTATCAGAGCCGCTTCGGTTCCGCGCCCTTTCCAGGTGGCCGCCGCACGGGCCGCGACCAACAGCGTCAGCAGCAACAGCACCACGGGAATTCCGGTCTTGCCCCCCGAGGCCGAGATCCAATACATCGAGAGTGCCAACCAACCCGACAGCGAGACGGTCTGCGGGGCCAGCGAGTTGAGTGCCGGGACGACGAAGGCCAGCGACAGGAGTGCCGCGGTCGGCGCAAGAACGCGCGGCAGCCATAGCAGCACATCTCGTGGCCGGTTGGAACGCATGGGCAACTCGAGGAGGGTCAACCGTCGAGCGGGGGCTCGGACGTTGCATTCTCGGTATTCTCTGCCAACAGGGCGTTCCACAACAAGGTGGCATAGTAGACTGGCGCATGATCGGCCAGGCCCGCCACCTTGAAAGGAAGTTCGCCCACGTTCATCCGCAGCTCTTTGGTCATCGCGATAACGGCCGTCTTGAAGGCTGCTGCGCCGGAGGTGAAGTCGCTCCACAAGCTGCGCACCGCCGTGCCGGGGACCGCACAGAGCACGCCGGCATGCTGATATCCCAGCAGGGCGGGCGGGACCAGCGGCACCCAGTCGTCGCGGTGAACGAAGCGGCAGTGCGTCTCGACGGGAAGCGTCTTGGCAAACGGTCCATTCCCGACCCGCGGGCAACCGTAGGTGTACAGCCCTTGAATCGTGCCTGGCGCCAGATGCGCGGCGGCCAGCGTGGCCAAGGCGCCCCCCAGGCTATGACCGGCGAGCCAGATGGCCTGGCCCGGTCGGCGGGCCTGCACGATGGCGTCGAGCTGTTCGCTCACCTCGGCGTAGGCTTTGGAGAAGCCCGCATGAACTCGCCCACCGATGCGATGCACAGCCGGAAAGAATTGGCTGTCGGTCCAGAAGTCGTACTGGTTGATCAGCACGACTTCGGCCGCGTCGAGCAGTGTGTGCTTGGCCAGACGCGTGCCGCGAAAGACGACGATCATCGCGTCATCGTTGGCCAGCACCATGCCGCGGTTGTCTTCCGGCGTGCCCAACCATTGGAGCTCGTAGCCTTGGCTCGGCAGCGAGGATTGTGCCAGTGCGTCGACAATGAAGGCTTCGCCGCCGTAGACCAGAAAGCTGGCGTCGGCCAGCCACCAGGCGTTCACCGCCGAATGCCCCACGGCGCGGGGCTGGAATCGCAGCGTGTCAGCATGCGAGAAGTACGGAAAGCCAGTCTGCGGAGGGCGAAGGACGTCGACCGTTTCGACGGGCAACGGACGGGGCGTGTAGGGAGCAGGCATGCTTTCGCTCCTTGATTGTGGTGCGGGCACGAGCGCCTGCGTGCCCTGCTACTCGCAATGCCGCAGGCGCTCGCGCCTGCACCACAGGGCCTACTCGACGTTCTGCACCATCTCGCGGATCTTCTCGATCGCGGCTTTGATCTCGACCACATGCTTGGCGATGATCACGTCGTTTGCCTTGGAGCCGATCGTGTTCGTTTCGCGGAACATCTCCTGGGTCAGGAAATCGAGCTTGCGCCCGGAACTCTCCTCGGCCGACATGGTCGATTCGAATTGCTCCAGGTGGCTCTTGAGCCGCACGATCTCTTCCGAGATATCGCTCCGTTCGGCGAACAGGCTGACTTCGCGGATCACGTCGGACGGATCGAGCGAGACCTGGAACTCGGCCAGCACGTTTTTCAGGCGATCGGTCAGGCGGTTGCGATACGACTCGACCACCAGCGGCGCGCGAGTCTGGATCTGGTCCAGCTCGCGTGTGACGAAAGCGAGATTGGCCCGCAAGTCGGCGGCCATGGTGGCCCCCTCTTCGGCCCGCATTTTATTGAGGGCTGCAACCGCTTCGCCCAGCACGGGCTCCAGCCGCGACCACTCGTCGGTCAGGTCGGCCTGTTTTCGCTCGTCCATAACCACGCCCGGCAGGACCAGCAGGTTCTCGAGGTTCACCGTGTCGTTCATGTGCCAGCGCACGTTGAGCGCCTCGAGCTGCTCGCGATAGCTGGCCAGCGCCACGGCGTTGAGCTTGTAGTCCTCGGCCCGTCGGCCGCGATCGACCCGCAGGTTGAGCTGCACGGTGCCGCGTTTCACGCGGTCGCGGACGTAGGATTCGATCTGCGACTCAAGCGAGCCGTAGCCATCAGGGCACTTCAGGCTGAGCTTGAAGTAGCGGTTATTGATGGTGCGCAACTCGGCGCCCATTACCAGGCCATCTTCCTGGCGGCGCGCCTCGCCGAAGCCGGTCATGCTCAAGAGCAAAGGGAGATCCTAAAGATGAGCCATCCATCGCTTCGCGATGAATTCTGGCACGGACTGCGGTCAACAGAAGGGCAACCGACTACTTGGGGCTCTCAGCAGGTGTCTTCACTTCGGGCTTCACCTCCGGCTTGGCCTCATCCTTCACTTCAGGCTTGGTCTCGGGCTTCACGTCAGGCTTGGTGCTGGCCTTCTCGTCCGGCAGCTCTTCGGCGACGACGGGCTTCTTGGGTGCGTCACCCTTGGGTGCTTCGCCCTTGGCGTCTTCCTTGGTGGTCGACTTGGGGCCGACTTCGACCGACTTGGTTTCGTCCTTGCTCTTCTTCGAAGGGGTTTCTATGGCCGGTTCGATCTTGCTTCCCAAGGCACTCTTATCGAGCAGCCCCTCTTCGCGGGTGAAGGACTTGACGGTCCAGACACAGAGCAGGATCCAGACGCAGGCAGCGCCAATGGTAATGCGGGTGAAGAGATCGCCGGCCTTGGTGCCGAAGGCACTTTGGCCGCCCATGCCGCCGAAGGCGCCGGCCAAGCCGCCCCCTTTGCCGCGCTGCACCAAGATCAGCAGGATCATGAACGCGCCGACCAAAAACAGCATGAAAAATCGCAAGCCGTCGCCAAAACCCATGATTCGCTCCCTGTCGTGAATGAGAGGTCCCGCATCGCACGGGCCTCTGGTCATACTCCGTTAGTCGTACAGGCTCGAGGGCCTGGTGCTCTCGATCTCCCTTCCTGGGAAATCGTACTTGCAGGCGACCTGCCCGCGGTCGAAGGGGCCGACTCGCAAGCGAGCGCTCCCCCCCTTATCGTTGAATCGTTTGGCCAGACTACTTCTTCGCAGCACCTGCCAGAATTCCGACGAAATCGTCTACCTTCAGGCTGGCGCCGCCCACCAAGGCCCCGTCGACGTTCGGCTTTGACAGCAGTTCCCGCACGTTGTCGGGCTTGACGCTGCCGCCGTACTGAAGGGGGACCTTTTCCGCAACGCCGGGATTGTAGCGACTTTCCAGCAATTTGCGAAGGTCCAGATGAACCTCTTCGGCCTGGTCGGGCGTGGCGACTTTTCCCGTCCCAATGGCCCAGACGGGCTCGTAGGCGATCACGATCTTGGCCACTTGCTCGGCCGACAGCCCTGCTAGCGAGCCGTCGAACTGGGTCCGCACGACCTCGGCCGTCTTGCCCGCTTCGCGCTCAGCCAGCAGTTCGCCCACGCACAGAATCGGGGTCAGTCCGGCGGCCAGGGTGGCTTTGATCTTCAGGTTGATCGCCGCGTCGGTCTCGCCCAGCACATGCCGGCGCTCGCTATGCCCCAGAATGACGTACTTGCAGCCGACGTCGACCAGCATCGCCGTGTTGGTCTCGCCCGTGAACGCGCCCGACTTCTCGTGGTAAACGTTCTGGGCCCCCAGGCCGACAGAGGAGCCGCGGACGATGCCCGCGATGGTCTCGAGGTAGACGAACGAGGGGCAGATGGCGATGTCGACCGCTCCGAACTCGCCCGACCGCTTGGCAACGCCCGAGGCCAGGGCGACCGCATCAGCGCGGTTCAAGTTCATCTTCCAGTTGCCGGCAATGAAGGGACGTCGCATGGAAACCTCGAGAGATTCTGGTCGCAGAGGGAAGGACGGGGGTGAGGCACCGTAAGGGGACTATCCTATCGGGAAGAAACAGGGAGGGGGAGAGGCCGACGACAGATGATTCCAGAGGGATTTGAAATCTGAGATTTGAGATTTGAGATGCCGAAACGGGTGACCGATTGGCCGGCCGAGCGGCGTTGTTGGGGAGCGTTGGGGGGAGCCTTGGGAAGCAGTACGGCGATGTGAAAGACAGCGGATGCGTTCCCACTCCAAGGGCTGGAAAACGCGATATTTCCCGCGATTCGGGCCCCTTTCACGCAGGGCAAAATCCCGCTGGCAGCCCCTTGCAACCCCCCAACCCTTGTGCGATATTTCACAAACTTTTCGGCCCCCCAGCCCCGTGGGAACCGCACGATGCGGGAAATATTGTGACTCTAGCGAGTTACCTCGGCGAGTATTTGCCCATGTGGCTGGCCTATCTGGTCGCCGCGGGCATTCATTGCGCCCTGCTCATCAACGTCGTGGCGGTCGGAGCGCTCATCTTTATCTGGCTCGAGCGCAAGGTCTCGGCCCGCATCCAGGATCGACTCGGTCCCACCCGCGTGGGCGGCCGATTTGGCTGGCTGCAGACCCTGGCCGACGGCATCAAGCTGATTACCAAAGAAGACCTGATGCCCGAAGGGGCCGACGGCATGCTGTTCCGCATGGCGCCGTATGTCAGCTTCTGTGCGGCGTTTGCTGCCTATATCGCCCTGCCGTTCTCGAATGGCTGGGTGGCCCAGAACCTGGACGTGGCCGTGTTCTTTATTTTGGCCGTGATGGGGCTGGAAGTGTTCGGCGTCATTCTGGCCGGCTATGCCTCGAACTCAAAGTGGTCGCTGTTCGGGGCCATGCGCGAAGCGGCCCAGGTGGTGAGCTACGAAGTTCCCATGGGACTGTGCGTCGTCGTGCCCGTGCTGCTGGCCGGCACGATGAACCTGAACACCATCGGTGAGTTGCAGCGAGGCTGGTTCACCAACTGGTACGTGCTGCATGATCCTTTCACCTTCATAACGTTCATCGTCTACTTCACCTGCGCCACGGCCAGCGTGAACCGAGCCCCGTTCGACCTGGCCGAGGCCGAAAGCGAACTGGTGGCCGGCTTCCATACCGAATACTCCGGCATCCGCTGGAGCTACTTCTTTATGGCCGAATACGGCTCGATGTTCACGGTGAGCGCGCTGGCCGCCATTCTGTTCTTCGGCGGTTGGAACGGCCCGATTCCCGTGACCGATATGCTCGCCTCGGCGCTGACCGCGAGTGGTTCGACGCTGGCGACTCATCCGGTGTTCGTCTACCTGGCGAACTTCGTGGGGATGCTGAATCTTCTGTTCAAGGGAACGTTCGGCGTCATTTTCATGATGTGGCTTCGCTGGACACTCCCCCGTCTCCGCATCGACCAAGTCATGGAGATGTGCCTGAAGTACTGTCTGCCAATCTCGTGCTTTACGCTGATCGGTGTGACGTTCTGGCAGGTCACCTTCCCCGGCGGATTGATCCCGATGCCGCGCGAATCGATTGGCGAAAAGATCTACGACATTCGGGCGGTCTCCGACGCGCAGTGGAATGCCGAGCACAAGCCGGTTCCCAAAAAAGAAGTGAAGATCGAGCCCAAAGCGGAGCCGAAGCCGGCCAAGCCGCTCATGGAAGCTCGCCGCGATGAGCCTGCTCAAAACACGCCGATTGCTGGAACCTCGCCGACAGACGCGCCGGTCACGGCCCTGGTCCGCGTGCCGGAGGGAGACTGAACTTGGCTGAGATCAATTGGCATACATTCTTCTTCATGATGTTCGCCCTGATCACCTGCGCCTCGGCCGTGGCCGTGGTCTTTACGGTGAACGTGGTGCGGATGGCGGTCTATCTGATCGCTTCGCTCTTGGGGGCGAGCGGCCTGTTCTTTCTGGCCGGGGCTGATTTTGTCGGCGCCATGCAGTTGATGATCTATGTCGGCGGCACGCTGGTGCTGCTGATCTTCGGCGTGATGCTTACCGCGCAAGGCCCCTTTGTCAGCATGAAGACCAAGGGGGGGGAGTGGATCATCAGCGCCGTGGCCGGCGCGGCCTTGCTGGCCGTGCTCCTGAGCGTGGCGGTCAGCGTGCCTGACTGGCAAGGTCCGACCGAGGCCAGTGCCAATGGCACCGGGGCTACGGGCCCCGCGCGAACGGCCACGCCGATCGGCATGGCGCTGTTGGGGGCCCGCGTCGATCGCCCCAATGCCCCCGGTTATCTGCTGCCGTTTGAAATTGTCTCGGTCCATTTGTTGGTAGTAATGATCGGGGCCGCCTATCTGGCCCGCACCAAGAAGCGAGTCAGTAGTCCCAGTCTGGCCGAGTGAAACGGGCCCTTAACGCCCGTCACTGCGATCTTGAAGCGTCTGTCGTTCCCGCCCTGAGACTCTCCCATGAACCTCCTCACTCAACCGGTCGGCGTGACCCACTTTCTTGTGGTGGGAGCCGTGATGTTCGTGTGCGGCGTGGTCTGCATGGCCTCGAAGCGGAACGGCATCGGCGTGCTGATGGGGGTCGAACTGGTCCTGAACGGCGCGAACCTGAACTTTGTGGCCTTTGCCAGCGACTGGCTCCGCAAGGATCCGCAGTACGCGTTGGGATTGGATGGCCATCTGATGGCGCTGTTTGTGATTGTGCTGGCCGCGGGAGAAGCGGCGGTGGCCCTGGCCATTGCCCTGAACTACTACAACAACCACGGCACGATCGACGTCGACCGGGCCGACGAGTTGAAGGGCTAAGCCCGCAAGCCGCCAGTCCGATCGAAGCAAGCTTAGGAATACAGCAGGAACGATTCCCCAAGGTAGCGTCTTTTCCATGAACCTTGCCGAAACCTTACCTACGCTGTTGATGTATGCCTGGCTTGTGCCGCTGGCATCGTTCGTCATCATCCTGTTCTTCGGTCCCAAGCTGGGGAAGGCAGGCATTGCGGGCGGGTATGTTGCCACGGCGGCGATCGTTTGCTCGTTGATTCTCTCGCTGACGGCCGCCGGCATGTGGCTGTCGGTGCATGGCTATCACGCGGGGGGAGCGGCGCACGGGGAACACGACGCACACGCAGAGCCTGCCAAACATGCTGCGGAATCGGGGGGAAGCGCCACGCAACTCGCGGCCGCCTCGACGAAGAAAAGTCCTGCGGTTGAGATCTGCTGCGGGTTTCCCGACGGCAATCCCGCCCTCGCCACCCCGGTCTCGTTCAAGGCCGAGGACCATGACCCCAAGGCGGGGGGACATGCGGACGAGCATGCCGATCACGGCCCCAACAAGCCGACCTATTACGCCGGCGTGCTTTACCAGCTCTGCGATTTCGGCGGGCTGCGGATGGAGATCAGCTACTACATCGACGGCCTGACCGTGCTGATGTTTGTCATGGTCTCGCTGATCGCCTCGTGCATCCATTTCTATGCCCAGGGCTACATGCACGACGAGTTGCATGCGATCACCGACCACGAGGTCCGCACGGCCAACGGCAAGCATCTGCAACGCCCGGGGCGGTACCCGCGGTTCTTCCAGTATCTGTCGCTGTTCTGCTTCAGCATGTTCGGCATTGTGTACGCCGGCAACATCGCCCAGGTGTTCGTCTTCTGGGAGTTGGTCGGTATCTGCTCGTACTTCCTGATCGGCTTCTACTTCGAGCGGAAGAGCGCGTCGACCGCCGCCAACAAGGCGTTTATCGTGAATCGCGTGGGCGACTTCGGCATGATCATCGGCCTGATGGTCCTGGCCACGACGATCGGCACCTTCTCGTTCGGCGACATCGACTTCACCGACAAGGACGGCAAGCAACAGGTCCGCAAGGGACTCTTCAGCCAGCTCCGGCCCGAGGATAAGGGCTACGTGCTGACGGTCCCCGACAGCATGGTGCAGGCTAGCGCCTACGACGAGATCCAGGCGGGCGGAGAAGCGGCCATCGCCAAGAACATGTCCACCTGGCGGGCGAACGGCTATGGCTACGGTCTGCTGGTTGTGGCCGGATTGGGAATCTTCTGCGGCTGCGTCGGCAAAAGCGCCCAGTTCCCGCTGCACGTGTGGCTGCCTGATGCCATGGAAGGTCCCACCCCGGTTTCGGCGTTGGTCCACTCGGCCACGATGGTCGCGGCCGGCGTCTACCTGGTCGGGCGGTTCTATCCGGTCTTCGCCCCCGAAGCGCTGCTGGTAATCGCCTACATCGGCACCATCACCCTGTTCATCGCGGCCACGATCGCCATCACGGCGACCGACATCAAGCGGGTGCTGGCCTATTCGACCGTCAGCCAGTTGGGCTTCATGATGCTGGCCCTGGGGGTCGGCGGCTGGCTGGCCGGCGTGATGCACCTGATCACGCATGCCTTCTTCAAGAGCCTGCTCTTTATGTGTTCGGGCTCGGTAATTCACGCCTGCCATACGAATGACATGACCATGATGGGCGGGCTGCGGCACAAGATGCCCTGGACCGCGTACACCATGTTGATCGGCTGCCTGGCGATCTCCGGGGCGGGCATTCCATTTGTCTTTGGTCTGTCGGGGTACTATTCGAAGGACGCCATCATCATGCAGGCGATGGCCTTCCAGAGTGCGAACCCGATGCACTCGCTGGTCGGCTTCGCCCCGATGTTGGGCGCCTCGCTCACCGCCTTCTACATGTTCCGGCTGTGGTACATGACTTTCAGCGGCCTGCCTCGCGTGCAGTCAATTTACGACCACGCCCACGAGTCCCCCCGCATCATGTACGTGCCGCTGGTGATCCTGAGCGTCTTCGCCGCAGGCGTGGCCTGGCCGTTCCCTTATCTGGCGGCAGCCGGCGCTTCGGTAGCCTTCCTGGTCTATCAGATCTGGCTGAAGGAGCCGAAGGACGCCCATGGTCATGCCGCGCACGGTGCCGACGACGCGCATGGACATGATGACCATGCCCACGATCATGACACGCATGGTCACGATCACGACGCCCACGGGCATGCGGCCCCGGCCAAGGACGCCCACGGGCATGTCGTCCCCGACAAGACGCCGCACGATTCGCACGGGCACGATCGCCCGCCGCTTCACCTGTCTCCTGTGCCGCTGGCGATCTTCACCGTGGCCGCGCTGCTGCTGGCCACGCTGACGCCGTGGAAGGACATGAACCTCGAGTCGCTGCTGCTGCAGGCCCATCCGACGATCGCGGTCGACACCCCGCTGATGTGGACGAGCTTGAAGATCCCGACCGAGCACGACGCTCATGCGTTCCATGTGCCGGCCACGCTGGTCGCCTTCAGCTGTGCCTTGCTCGGTATTGTGGTCTCGACGTTGTTCTTCGGCACGCACAAGCTCAGTGCCCATGAGGTGCGTCATCAGTTCCCAGGGATCTATCAGTTCCTGCGTGACAAGTGGCGCTTCGACGAAGCCTACGAAATCCTCTATGTCCGCCCGATCTTTTTGATGGCGCGTTTCTGCTCGATGTTCGACCGCGAGCAGATTGACCGCTTCCTGAACGGGCTGGCCAAGGGCGTGGTCTCGGCCGCCAAGTTCGATGACCTGATCGACCGCAACGTGGTCGACGGACTGGTGAACAAAGTGGCTGCGGTAACTTGGTCCACGGGTTTGTCGCTGCGGGCTGCCCAGACGGGCCGCATTCGGCAGTACGTCGTCTTTCTGGCGGTGGGCACGGTCGCCCTGGTGGTGGTCATGAGCCTGCTGCGGTCCCTTGCCTTCGCCCAATAACGCGCCCCGAGCGCGATGTTTATTAAAGCACCCTGCGTAACGAAGCCAACGAGCGAATCTTCCGCCTATGGACGCGACTTTACTACTCAGCCTGATCGTCTTCCTCCCCTGTGCGGGCATGCTGGGGCTGTTGTTCATTCCCCAGGATAAGACCGAGACGCTGCGGATCTTCACGCTGGGCGTGACCATCGGCGTGTTCATTCTGACCACCTTGATGTTCTTCTCCCCGCCGGGGACGGGCGTCGGCTTTGCCGAGCAGACGGCCGACTTCCAGAACGTGGTCGTTAGGGAGTGGATTCCCTCGTTCGATATCCAGTACTACTTTGCGCTCGATGGCATCAGCTTTCCGCTGGTCGTGCTGACCAGCTTCATCAGCGTGCTGGCCATGTGGGCCAGCTGGTCGATCACCAAGCAGATCAAGACCTACTGCATCCTGTTCCTGTTGTTGGAAACGGGCATGCTGGGCGTGTTCATGGCCCTCGACTTCTTCCTGTTCTTCGTGTTCTGGGAAGTCATGCTGCTGCCGATGTACTTCCTGATCGGTGTCTGGGGCGGTCCGCGCCGCGAGTATGCCGCCATTAAGTTCTTCATCTACACCATGGCCGGCGGCGTGCTGATGCTGATCGCCATCCTGATGCTCTACTTCGCCAGCGACTTGAAGGGCCTGACCGACAAGCAACTGGTCGACACCAACGTCGTGCTCAAGACCCTGTCGGACAAAGATCAGGCGACCAAGATCTCCGAGATCCGCACCAACGAGCACAAGGTCCACACGTTCAATATCCTGGCCCTGCAGCAGCTTGGCCAGCACACCACGCAGTTCGACGGCGCGATGCTGGGCAAGACGATCCAGTGGTGGGCCTTTGTGCTGTTGTTCATCGGCTTTGTGGTCAAGGTTCCCAGCGTGCCGGTCCACACCTGGCTGCCCGATGCCCACGTCGAAGCTCCCACACCGATCTCCATGATTCTGGCTGGTATTCTGCTCAAGATGGGCGGCTACGGCTTGATCCGCATCTGCTATCCCGTCTGCCCGTCGGCAGGCTACGAGCTGGCCGAAGTCTGCGCCTTTATCGGCGTGCTGAGCATCGTCTACGGGGCCTTGGCCGCCATGGCTCAGACCGACTTCAAGCGGCTGGTCGCCTACAGCTCGGTGAGCCACATGGGCTACGTCGTGCTAGGGCTGGCCTGCTGGAGCGCCACGGCGGGCAACCAGTTCGACACGCAGGCCTGGAAGATGGGCATGAACGGGGCGATGTTCCAGATGATCGCCCACGGCCTCAGCTCGGCTGGCATGTTCTTTATGGTCGGCGTGATCTACGACCGCGTGCATCACCGCAACCTGGATGAGTTCGGTGGGCTGTTTGCCCGCATGCCCCGTTACAGCGCGATTGCCTTTGGCCTGTTCTTCGCCGGCCTGGGTCTGCCTGGGCTGTGCGGTTTCTGGGGCGAAGTGTGGGTGGTCCTTTCGGTCTGGAAGTACAGCCATCTGATGGCCATCATCACCGCTTCGGCCGTGATCCTGACCGCCGGCTACATTCTGTGGACGCTGCAGCGGGTCTATCTGGGTCCCGAGTACAAGGGACCGCATGGCGATCACCTGCACGAGATCACCGTGCGTGAAGTCTGCATCGCCGCGCCGCTCTTGGCCGGGGCGATCCTGTTCGGAGTCCATCCCGACCTGCTGATGCGTTACATGGCCCCCAGCGTCGATCGCGAAGTGCAGGATCTGGCCGCGTGGACACGGGCCAATCGTCCGGCGGGAGAGAAGTCCTCGACGCCCGTAGTGGTCCCCGCCCAAGCGGCGCCGATCGAGCCAGCCAAGGCTGCGGCTGTGAAGATTGATGCTCCGATCGATGCCGAGCCCCAGCAGATTCCCGCGGTCCAGGCCAAGAAGGTCTCGGCCGTCTTCGGGCCGGTCCGGCCCGACCATGAATTGCGTCAACCGTCCGCCAACCTGGTGGTCGAAGCGAGAACACAACCGTGAGCCTGTCGGAAATCCTAACTACGCTCGTTCAGAACACGCGCGACGTATCGCTGCCGGCGTTTCTGCCGGAGCTGATCCTGTCGGCGACTGTCGTCCTGATGCTGGCCATTCGCGTGCCCAGTTGGGGCCGCAAGGTGAACGTCTTCTGGATCGCACTGGCTGGCGTGGCCTTGGCGCTGATCGTTACTGCGCCGCAGTTCTATCTGTCGGCCGGCGTCGACTCGGTCCGTCCGGCCCTGGTGCCTGAAGCGGCCGTTAAGAATTTGGGGCAGGAGATCTTCACCGGTTTCCTGGTCTACGATCCGTTTACGATTTTCTTTCGAGGCGTGCTGCTGCTGTTCGCCTTTCTGTTCATTGTGCTCACCCGCCTGACGGGCATCCCCGACGAACAAGAAGGGCCCGACTTCTACACGCTCGTCATCGGCTCCATCACCGGCATGTGCCTGATGATCTCGGCCAATCATCTGCTGATGGTATTCCTGGGGATCGAAATGGCCAGCGTGCCGGCCTATGTGCTGGCTGGCACCTTGAAGGGCCGTCGCAAAGCCAGCGAAGCGGCTCTGAAGTTTGCCGTCTATGGGGCCGGCGCTGCGGGCGTGATGCTGTACGGCATCAGCCTGTTGGCGGGCACCTTGGGCACCGCCCATATTCCGACCATGGCCTTGCGGTTGTCGGACGTTCTGGCGGCCGACACGGGCGAGCGGACCAGCGTGCTGATCCTGGGCGGCCTGATGCTGGCCGTCGGGCTGGCGTTTAAGCTCTCGGCCGTGCCGTTCCACTTCTGGGCGCCGGACGTATTCGAGGGAGCAACCGCCGAGATCGGCGCGTTCCTGTCGGTCGCCTCGAAAGCTGCCGCACTGGCCCTGCTGGTCCGGGTCTCGATCGGCCTGGGCGGAGAATCGCTGGTGGCTATGAAAGCGCCGGTCGAGATCGCCAGTGAGCATGCTGCCGCGGAGCCCGATGCGGTGCCGCGCGTGACATTGACGGCCGATGCTCCCAAGAAGGAAGAGCCTGCCAAGAAAGACGCCAAGGTCGAAGTCCCCGCTGCCGATCTTCCTCCGGCCACCGCCAAGAGCGTGGCCAAGACACCGCTGGCCAACCTGGCGCCGGCCCGCAATTACATCGTGATGCTCATCAGCCTGCTGGCAGCCGTTACGGCCACCTTTGGCAACATGGCCGCCTTCGGCCAAACCAACATCAAGCGGCTGCTGGCATATTCCACCATCGCGCATGCCGGCTACATGATGATGCCGGTGGCAGCGGCCGTGGCTTTGATGGGCGATCCCACGCACAAGGAAGCAGCCCAGGAAGCGGTGGCCTCGTTGAGCGTCTACGTGGCCACCTATCTTTTCATGAACCTGAGCGCCTTCGCCATCGTGGCTTTCTTGCGGAACGTACTGCGAAGCGAAGAGATCGCCGACTACGCAGGCCTCATCAAGCGAGCCCCCGGCATCACGATCTGCTTTTCGGTGGTCCTGTTCAGCCTGCTCGGTTTGCCTCCGCTGGCCGGGTTCGTGGCTAAGTTTGCCATCTTCGCTGCAGTGATCGAGGCGGAACTGTGGGTGCTGGCTATCGTGGGCGGCTTGAACACGGTCCTCAGCCTGCTGTATTACCTGCGAGTGGTGCGGGTCATGGCGCTGGACCCGGAGCCTGCCAGCGCAACGCCCGCCCGGTTCTCGCTGCTGACGGTCGAAGGGATCTATGTGCTGATCGTCACGGCCCCCATCGCGGTGCTGATCTTCGCCTGGGAACCGCTCAAGCGAATGTCGATGGCCGCCACCGCCGGGCTGTTCTAGACCGCTCTCTGTTCGTCTTATGTCTTTTCGTTTCCGTCAGGCGCCTTGCTGCGATTCTCCATGAGCGACTCCCGAATTATCGCCACGCTGAATCGGCTTCTGTTCATTCAGTTCCGATCGCTCCCCCGTTACCTGGTCGATGGTGCCGGAGCCCCCTGGTTGGGCGATCGCGATCGCCAGGCCTGGAGCATCATGGAAGGGATCGCCGCCGACCAGCAGCGCATGACCGAGAAGATTGCCGAGGCCATCTTCGATCGCAAGGGATCGCCGCGGATGGGCGAAACGCCCGTCGAGTTCACCGATCTGAACTTTCTGTCGCTCGAATATCTGCTGATCGAAGCGCTGTACTATCAACGGCAGGATATCGCCAATATCGAGACTTGCGTCGCCGAACTCGCCAGCGATCCCACCGCGCAGCACCTGGCGCAGGAAGCCCTGGGGAGCGCCCGGGCCCATCTGGAGCTGCTCGAGGGACTCGTGAAGCAGCCGGCCTAGTCGGCTTCCCACGGGGGAGCGCGGCCCGCTACGATAGATGCGATGTCCCAGCCTCCTCCACCGCCGACCACCTGCCCGGTTCGCTTAGTCCCTTGGTTTGTCGCCTTGCTGGCGGCCGCCTGGGGTGCGGGCATGCTGGCGGCGATCGTGCAGCAGCGATTCGCGCCGCTGATTCTGTTTCCCTTGCTCTTCGGGGCGGTGGTTGGCGCGGCCGCGGTCGTTCTGGCAAGGATCATCAAGCTGGGCCATCGGGCGGTCGTTGGGTTTGGCGCGATCGCTGCGGTGCTGCTGGCCGTGTTCGCCATGCATTGGCAGAGCTACCGCCTGGCGGTGGCGCAGGCGTTGCGAGATGCCGAGCAGCATGCCCAACTGGTGCAGTTCCATCCGCAGTTCGCCACCACGACGGTTCCTCCTCCACCAGCAGACGTGTGGCAGTTCCTGAACGAGCGGGCCGAACAAGGACGCCTGCTGCCGGGCGGGACAATGCTCAAGCACTCGGCCGTGTGGGGAATGTGGGGTTTGGAGACGCTGCTGACGATCGCGGGGGCGCTGGTCGTGGTGATCCCGTGGATGCGTCACCCGTATTGCGACCGCTGCCGCAGTTGGTTTCGCACGGTCCGCCGTGGAAGCCTGTCGCGCCGCTCTGGCGAGTGGGTAGCCAGTCGGCAGAAGCTTTCCGCCGAGCACCTGCCGCTTGAGTACCGCTTGCTGTCCTGCGAGTCCGGCTGCGGGGCAACCGGGCTGGATGTATCATGGCCTGTAACGCAAAGCGTGGGGGGAGTGGTTCCCGCGGGCGGAGTCCGCCTGTGGCTGAGCAAAGACGATTGCCGGAGTCTGCTCGCCCTGCTGGACGAAGACGCCCAGCACGAATCGCCGACTACCGGCGCCAGTACGGATCGAACGTCATCAGGAGCGCGGTCGGAACCGCCAGGAAAGTCATGAGCGTTGTAGGAATCGGGACTGACATTGTCGAATGCCTGCGGATCGCGCAGATGATCGAGCGGCACGGCGAGCTGTTCATCAATCGGGTCTTTACGCCGGCCGAGATCGACTACTGCAACAGCCGCCGGCAGGCAACGCAGCACTTTGCCGGCCGCTGGGCCGCCAAGGAAGCGGTGCTGAAGGCGCTGGGAACCGGTTGGCGGCGCGGCATCAGTTGGCGCGACATCGAAGTCTTGAACAATTTCCAGGGCCGGCCCGACTGCACCCTTCGCGGCGGGGCGAATGAAGTGGCCGAGCAACTGGCGGTAGGGCGCATGCTGATCAGCATTTCGCATTGCCGGAGCCACGCGACGGCTTATGCACTGGCGCTGGCAGGCGGGGGCGGAGATTTGGAGTAGAGGGGAATTTGAGATTTGAAATTTCAGAATAGGGAGCGGAAAGTAGGGAAAAGACATGGTTGTCCACAGATGTCGCAGATAGACACAGATGAAATACAAATTCAACGACGCGAACAGCCTGTCTTCCTCTTACGCATCCTTCCCGATTGTATTTTATCTGTGTCTATCTGTGACATCTGTGGACAACCATGTCTTCTCTCCTCCCATCTCAAATTTCAGATCAGATCTCAAATCCGGTGTGGTTTGTAACTCCGCGGCCTTGAAACGATAGGCATTCCATGCAACGACGCGAATTTCTGCGGGCAGCCTTAGCCACCTGTTCCCTGGCGACGTTGGGAACTCGCTATGCCCCGCGAGCGCAGGCGGCCGATCCCGCCCGGATGACGCTCGGGTATGGCACGTATGGCATGCCAGGCATGACCTGTGAAGCGGCCTTGAAGATCATCGCCGAGGCCGGCTTCGATTCCATCGAGATTGATGCCCGCCGCGAAGCGGACGCCGACCCGACGCGCGTCGATGAGGCCCGACGGAAGCTGCTGAAGCAGAAGCTCGGCGACTCTGGTCTGGCCCTGCGCGCTCTGATGATCGAGCGCGGCCCCAGTGCCGACGACAAGCTGCACACGGCCGCGCTCGACGAACTGAAGCGGGCCGCCCAGTTGGGGCACGACTTGTCCCCTGATCGCCCTCCGGTAATTCAGACCGTCCTGGGCGGAGGAGATTGGGAGAAGCTCAAAGCGATGTACGTCGAGCGGCTGGCCGATTGGGCTCGTACGGCCGAAGCCACCAAGACTCTCATCGCTATCAAGCCACATCGCCAGGGGGCCATGTCGCAGCCGGCCCAGGCCGTGTGGCTGTTCGAGCAGCTCGGTAAGCCCGCCTGGCTGCGGATGGTCTACGACTACAGCCACTACGCGTATCGCGATCTACCGCTCGAGGAGACGCTGAAGACCGCGCTTCCTTACACGGCGCACGTAGCCGTGAAGGACGCCATTGAGGATGGCAACAAGAAGGTCACCTTTGCACTGGCGGGCGAGACGGGCAAGATCGACTTCGTCTCCATGATTCGCCTGCTGAACGAAGGGGGCTACCGCGGCGATGTCTGCTGCGAGGTTAGCCGGATGCTCTGGTCGCAGCCCGGCTTCGATGCCACGGCCGCAGCCAGAACCTGCTACAAGAATATGGCCCAGGCGTTTGAAAAGGCTGGCGTCGAGCGGAAGAAGCGGTCTTAGTGTGAAGTGACCGTCTCGTCGGGTCATCCTGCTTCAATCCGCCCATTCGTTGTCAGATCTCATATCCCGTCCTCGTTTCTGACCGCGAGACTGCCCGTGTCGCGTCGACGCAAGGCCGAACGTGATGCGCCGCCGGACCCACCGGTCGCGCCCGAATTGCTGGCTGAACTCGAGCGTGTTTGGCAGGCGAGTTGGCCGAAAGCGATCGATTGCTGGAGCCGATATACCAAGCTGAGCGAACCTCGTTGGTGCAAGTCGGTAGAGCAAGAGAAGGCCGAGCAACTGAGCGGCAGCTTCGCCATGATCCGGCTGGTCGATCATGCGGTGGTGATCAGCCTGCGGCAGGTTGCGCTCAAGGGGCTGGAGAAGTTTGCCGTCGAGATCCTGGCCCACGAGATCGGGCATCACGTCTACACGCCGGCCGATCTGACCGACAACGCCCGGCTGCTGGCGCGGACACGACGCGGGCTTCCTTCACGCGAGGCGCACGCGCCGCTGGTCGCCAACCTGTACGCCGATCTGCTCATCAACGACCGACTGCAACGGATGATGGGGCTCGATATGGCGAGCGTGTATCGAGCGCTCGGCAAATCGCCCGGCAAGCTCTGGCGGCTCTATATGCGGATTTATGAACTGCTGTGGCAGCTCGATCGCGGCACGCTGGCCGACGGGGACCTCTACGCCAAGCTGAATCTCGATGCGCAACTCGGCGCCCGGCTGGTGCGTAGTTATGCCACCGAGTGGCTGGATGGCGCGGGCCGCTTTGCCGCATTGTGCCTCCCCTATCTGCTGGAGGATGTTGTCCAGGAGCGTGCGGGCTTGGGAGGCTGGTGCGATACGGGCGAAGCCGGCCGAGGCGGATTGCCTGAAGGATTGGCCGAGATTGACACGGGCGAGCTCGAAGGGGCGATTCATCCCGCGCTCGATCCGGAACTATCCGGCGTTCCAAATAACGACAAGTCGGACCGCACCTCGCCGAATCCGACCGGTTGCGAAACCGGTCCGGGAGGCAGGAAATCGCAGCGACAGTACCGAGATCCCGTGAGCTATGCCGACGTGTTGCTGGCCTCGGGAGTGCAGATGTCGCGAGAAGACCTGATCTCGCGCTACTACCGCGAGCGGGCCATGCCCTACCTCATTTCGTTTCCCAGCCAGAATCAGCCCCGGGCGATCGACCCGTTGCCGGAAGGGACCGATCTCTGGGATGTTGGCAATCCGGTAGACCAGATCGACTGGATGTCGACGTTGCTGACCAGCCCGATCGTGATCCCCGGCGTAACGACCCGCGAGCGAGCTTACGGTCAGAGCCCTGGGACCACGCCCGAGAAAATTCCGGTCGATCTGTACCTGGGGGTCGACTGCTCGGGCTCGATGCCCAACCCCGCGTATTCGCTCTCGTATCCCGTGGTGGCGGGCGCAATCCTGATCTTGTCCGCGCTGCGGGCCGGTTCGCATGTAATGGTCGCTCTGTCGGGCGAGCCTGGGCGAACGGTTACCACTGACGGCTTCATCCGCGACGAAGCGGCTGTCCTCAAAACACTGACCGGTTACTTAGGGTCGGGCTATTCATTTGGCATCCATCGATTGGCCGAAGTGTTTGCTCATCGGCCCAAGGACGCCCGGCCAGCTCATATTCTGATTGTGAGCGATGGGGATATTTTCTCGATTCTGGAGACTGAAGCAGGGGGTAAGCGAGGCTGGGATGTGGCCCGTGAAGCGGCCGCGGCTGCCCGCGGCGGAGCAACCTATGTGCTGCAGATCAACGCCAAGACCTATGCTTCGCAGATCCAGCGGATGAACGCTGACGGCTGGCATGTGAGCACGGTCGCCACGCAGGACGAACTGGTTGAGTTCGCCCGTGTGTTCTCGCGGCGGACTTTTGGCGCGGCCACGCCGCGGCGATAGCGTGACTGCTGGCACCGCAAGCACCGCTGTGATGACCTTGTCTAGCAATTCAAGGGTCTGCTATAAGCAGCCGCCCGTCTCGGTCGATCCACAGTCAGCGGCCTGGTGATACGTCAGGCGGGCAACACTCGATCTGATCTCTAGACCTGGCCGACGGGCGTTCGCTATGAAGTTTCACTCCACGCAGCTTTCCGGAGTCTGGTTCATCGAACCGGAATCGCTGGTCGATGAGCGGGGCTTTTTTGCGCGGACCTGGTGCCTCAACGAGTTCGCAAGGCATGGTCTTTCTACGGATCTTGCACAGTGCAGCGTCTCATTCAATGTGCATGCGGGAACACTGCGCGGCCTGCACTTTCAACGCCCTCCGCATGCCGAGACCAAGGTCGTGCGATGCACCCGGGGCGCGATCTGGGATGTGGCCGTCGATCTGCGCCCGGATTCTGTGACCTACTGCCAGTGGTACGCTGCCGAACTCTCGGCCGACAACCACCGGATGCTGTATATCCCCGAAGGTTTTGCGCATGGATTTCAGACGCTGTCAGCGGATAGCGAGGTCTTGTATCAGATCTCAACCCCGTACCACGGACCAAGTGCAGCAGGCGTGCGCTGGGATGACGCGGCCTTTGGCATCCAGTGGCCGCAGGCCGCCAAGCGCGTGATGTCGCCGCGAGACGCCGCGTTCGAGAACTACGTGCCCCATCGACCCCAGGCGGATGTCTTGCCATGAAGCGAGTTCTGGTTTCCGGCGCTTTCGGCTATGTCGGGCGGTATGCGATTGAACCGTTACTGGCGCGCGGCTTCGAGGTGCTGGCGTTGTCGTCGCGCAAGCGGCCGAACGAAGATCCGCGGATTCGGGTTATTCAAGCGGACCTCTTCGACACCTGTCGAACGGGCGAACTGCTCGACCTCTCGCGTCCGACTCATCTGTTGCATCTGGCGTGGGAGACGACCCCCGGTCGCTTCTGGAACTCGCCGCTCAACCAGCAGTGGCTCGAAGCGAGCTTGGCGCTGTTCAGCGCCTTCGCGAACTGCGGGGGCCGGCGCGCGGTGGGGGTGGGGACCTGTGCCGAGTACGACTGGAAAGACGGCATTTGCTGCGAACGCCTCACGCCGCTCGTGCCTGGCACTCTCTATGGAACCACGAAGTTGGCCGCGGCGAAAGGGCTCGAAGAACTGGCGACGAAGCAGGGTCTGAGCGCGGCCTGGGGACGGCTGTTCTTTATGTACGGAGCGGGCGAGCCCGCGGGCAAGCTCGCCGGAGCGGTGCTCGAGTCGCTACGCAGAGGTGAAGTTGCCCGATGCTCCCACGGCAGGCAGGTGCGCGACTTCCTGTACGTCGAGGATGCGGCTGAGGGGCTGGTCGAACTGCTTGATGGCGAAGTTGCCGGGCCCGTCAACATCGCGTCGGGCGAGCCGCGGACCATTCGCGAATTGGTGGAAGCGATCGCCTGTGCCGTGGGGCCTTTAAGCGAAGTGGACTTTGGCGCAATCGCCGCGAGCGCCAGCGAGCCTCCGATGATCTGTGCCGAGGTGCGGCGACTTCGCGAGGAGGTTGGCTGGCGGCCGAAGCACGATTTGACCGCCGGAGTAAAGAAGATGCTTGCCATCGAAGCATCGGCGGTTCGAACACTCCGAAGTGCGTGAAGCCCGAGAGTGCATGCGTCGCCAGCGTTGCTAGCGCGACGAAGGCTTCTTTCCACGCGGCTTGATCGACGGTGACGTCACCAGTGATAGGTGTAAGAAGCTGGACTTGTAATCGATTCGACAGCGCTGCTATAAGCCCACGCCCCCTAATGAGGTACTTATGAAAACCGTGATTCTCGCCGGGGGAATGGGAACTCGCTTGCAAGAAGAAACGGTCGTTCGACCGAAGCCAATGGTCGAAATTGGCGGCAAGCCCATTCTCTGGCACATCATGAAGCACTACGCCCACCATGGCTTCCAGGAATTCTTTGTCGGCCTGGGATATAAGGGCGAGTTCATCAAACGCTATTTCTTGGACTGCTATACCCTGGATGGCAGCTTAAGTATCAATCTTGCCAATGGCACGTTGGACTCGTACGGCAAGTCGCGCGAGCCCTGGCTTGTCCACCTGATGGACACCGGGGTCAGCACAAACACCGGAGGGCGACTCAAAGCGATGGAGTCGTGTCTCAGCGACGGCACCTTCCTGCTGACCTACGGCGACGGGGTCTCGAATGTCGACCTCTCGAAGCTGGTTGAGTTTCACCGCAGTCATGGGCGCATTGCCACGGTTTCGGCCGTTCGGCCGCCCGCACGCTTTGGCGGCCTGATCTTCGATGGCGATCTGGTTTCTCGATTCACCGAGAAGCCCCAGGCCGGAGAAGGCTGGATCAACGGCGGCTTCATGTGTCTGGAGCCGGAGATTTTCGAGTACCTCGACGACGCACAAACCAGTCTCGAATCCCATGCGCTCGAGCGCCTGGCTGCTGCCGGCCAACTGGCCGCCTATCGCCACGAAGGGTTCTGGCAGTGCATGGACACAATTCGCGACAAGACCTATCTGGAGCAACTCTGGGCATCCGATCTCGCCGAGTGGAAGGTGTGGACGGAAGATTGTGATGGCGGCCATGTGATCAACTTCAACAATTCGCGGCGCAAAGCGGCATAGGGTGTACATGGACCTCGTGAAACACGATTTCTGGCGAGACAGGCCCGTCTTTGTCACGGGCGCCACGGGACTGGTCGGCAGTTGGCTCGTGAAGCGACTGCTGGAAGCCGGCGCAGATGTCGTCTGCCTGGTGCGCGATTGGACTCCACAGTCGGAATTGACCCGCTCGGGCCTGATTCACAAGGTGCGCACCGTCCAGGGGGATGTTTGCGATCAAGCCTTGCTGGAAAGAGCGCTGGGCGAGTACGAAGTCGACACCGTCGTTCATCTCGCCGCGCAGACCATCGTGGGCATTGCCAATCGCAATCCCATTTCAACGTTTGAGGCCAATGTCGCCGGCACTTGGCGCCTGCTGGAAGCCTGCCGCCGCAGCCCGCGCGTCAAGCAGATCGTATTGGCGTCGTCGGACAAAGCCTATGGGGACTGTCTGCAACTGCCCTACACGGAAGAGACCCCGCTGCAAGGCCGGCATCCATACGACGTGAGTAAGTCATGCGCGGACCTGCTCGCGCAGACCTATGCAACCACCTATAACCTGCCGGTCGTCATCACACGTTGCGGCAACTTCTACGGCGGCGGCGATCTGAATTGGAATCGCATCATTCCCGGCACGATTCGCTCCGTCTTGCGGGGCGAACGCCCCGTCATCCGGTCCGACGGCCTGTTCGTCCGCGACTACTTCTATGTCGAGGACGGCGCCGGCGCCTACATGCGGCTGGCCGAGAGCCTAGCCGCGGATCGCTCGTTGATCGGCCATGCCTTTAACTTCTCGAACGAAATTCAAGTCACCGTCCTGGATCTGGTAAAGCGCATCTTGGCGCGTATGAACTCGCACTTGGAGCCCTTGGTGCTCGGCGAAGCCAACCACGAGATCAGACACCAGTGGCTCAGCGCCGAAAAGGCGCGCAAACAACTCAACTGGCAGCCGACCTTTACACTCGACGACGGTCTGACAAGGACGATTGAATGGTACGAACACTTCCTGCAACAGAGTGCACCGAAATCTCCATCCCTTGCCGGGCCTGCGGAACGAGCGGCCTGAAGCCGGTCCTTTCGCTGGGGCGAACTCCGCTGGCCAACGCGCTGCTGACGGCTGATGCCTTGAACAATCCGGAGCCGCGGTTTCCGCTCGACCTGGCCTTCTGCACTCAATGCAGTCTGGTTCAGATCACCGAGTCGGTTCCACCGGAGCAGATGTTCCGCGACTACGCATACTTCTCTTCTTTCGCGGACACCATGCTCAAGTCGGTTCAGTTGCTTGCGGAGCGATCCGTCAAGCAGCGTGGACTCAATGGCGGAAGCCTCGTCGCCGAAGTGGCCAGCAATGACGGGTATCTGCTGCAGTACTATAAGCAGGCGGGGGTTCCCGTTCTGGGGATCGAGCCGGCGCGCAACATCGCCGCCGTTGCCGAATCGCAGCGCGGCATTCCCACCATCTGCGAGTTCTTTGGCCGAGAGTTGGCCGAACGACTGGCAGGCGAAGGTCGCCGCGCCGACGTGATTCACGCTAACAATGTGCTGGCCCATGTGCCCGATCTAAATGGAGTGGTGGCCGGCTTTCGCACGCTGTTGAAGGACACCGGCGTCGTGATTGTCGAAGCGCCCTATGTGAGGGACCTGCTGGATCACGTCGAGTTCGACACAATCTATCACGAGCACCTGTGCTACTTCTCGCTGACGGCGCTCGATCGCCTGTTCCGGACTCACGGCCTGACGTTGGTCGATGTCGAGCGACTGCCGATTCATGGCGGGTCGCTGCGGATCTTTGCCGCCCGATCGGAGTCGGCTGCTGCTGGCGAGCCGTCGACTTCGGTCGCAGCCTTGTTGGCCGAGGAAGCTGCCTGGGGCGCACTAAGGGAATCGACCTATCACGATTTCGAGAATCGCGTCGTTGGCCTGCGAAAGGATCTGCTGGCCCTGCTCGGAAAACTGAAGTCGGAGCAGAAGCGGATCGCGGTCTACGGCGCGTCGGCCAAAGGAAGCACCCTGCTGAACTACTGCGGGCTAGGGGACGAAACGCTCGATTTCGTGGTGGATCGAAGTACCGTCAAGCAAGGTCGCTTCACCCCCGGCTCGCGTCTGAAGATCTACTCGCCCGAGAAACTTCTGGAAGCGATGCCCGACTACGCCCTGCTGCTGACCTGGAACTTCGCCGACGAAATCCTTCGCCAACAGGCCGAATACCGTCGCCGAGGCGGCAAGTTCATTATTCCGATTCCCGAAGTGCGGGTGGCGTAGCGCGCATGGCGCCTGCCTCACGACGAAGCACCAGCGACGAACTCACTGAGCGAAGCACCACACTCAATCGGTCGCACGTTGCCGGTGGGCCGCGACCGAATGCTCGGAGCGAAGCATGACAGAAACACCGTTATGTCCCCTCTGCGGCGAAGCAGGCTCTTCGTTTCTCGAGCGAAGCGGAGTTCCCGTTCACCAGAACCTGCTGCTCGATAGTGCGATTCAAGCTCGCGATCTGAAGCGTGGCGTGCTTTGCATGTGCGTCTGTCCATCCTGCGAGTTTGTCTGGAATCACGCATTTGACTCTCAACTGCTGAACTATGGCGCGAAGTACGACAACACGCAAGTGCACTCGCCTGCGTTCGAGCGCCACATGGATGGCTTGGTGAAACACTTGGTCGAAGACAAGGGTGTCCGCAACGCAAAGGTAGTGGAAGTGGGGTGTGGCAAAGGCAGCTTCCTGAGAAAGCTGGTGGAGTATCCGGGTTCTGGAAATGTGGGCGTGGGTTTTGACCCAACATACGTGGGGCCTGAAACGGACTTGGGCGGACGTTTGCAGTTCGTGCGCACATTCTATGATGAACGCTCTGCAGCATTGGCCGCCGATGTGGTGGTTTGCCGACATGTGATCGAACACGTCGACCATCCCTTAAGTCTCCTCAAGAGCGTTCACGCGGCCTTAGCCGGATCTCGTCAAGCACAAGTCTACTTCGAGACACCCTGTGTCGAGTGGATTCTGTCAAATCGCGTGGTGTGGGACTTCTTCTACGAACATTGCTCGCTATTCAGTCCTGGCTCGATTCGTTCAGCGTTTGAGCGTTCGGGCTTCAGCGTCAACCAGGTGCAGCATGTGTTTGGCGGACAGTATCTATGGTTAGACGGGGCATGGGGCAACGACGGAATCGCCCCAACAAGACATAACTCCAAACACGTTCCTGACATGGCGACTGAGTTCAACCTTCACGAGACACAGCTACAGGCGACCTGGAGTCGGTTGCTCACAAAGCAGGCGGCAAAGGGGCCGGTCGCTCTATGGGGCGCTGGGGCCAAAGGAGTGACTTTCGCGAACCTCCTCGATCCGCAAGCCAGTCGCATCGCGTGTATCGTTGACGTGAATCCTGCAAAGCAAAACCATTTCCTGCCGGGGACGGGCCATCCGGTCGTTCATCCCGCGGAACTGGCCGGCCGAAGCGTGGGCACCATCTTGCTGCTCAATCCAAACTACCGCGTGGAAGTTGAGAAGGACGTCGCAGAACGACAAATCGCGGCCGAAGTCATTGATCTCATGAGCATCGAAGCCGCAGCTCAAAAGTGCGCGGCCTGACACGGTGCTGACCTCAGGACGAAACTCAGTGCGTCCGCCCCGTAGTCGTCGGCTAAGCGACGGGTGGGCGGCAATTCAGATCGAAAACTATCAATGGAGACTCGACGATGAGCAGCAGAAGCCCCCTGGATTCCGCCCGTATTGAGGCCATGGCCATCGATCCGAGCGTACAGAAGTTGTCGAACGAACTGTTTGTAAAGAGTGCCGAGTATGGGTATTCGTACAATTTCTCTTGGTTGGGACGGCCTATCATTCAGTATCCGGCAGACATCGTAGCCATCCAGGAGATTCTCTGGCGAGTTCGTCCGGAACTGGTGATTGAAACGGGCATTGCTCACGGGGGATCGCTGATATTCTCGGCGTCGATCCTCGAAATGATCGGGGGCAGCGGACGAGTTTTGGGCATCGACATCGACATTCGGGATCACAACCGCATCGAGATCGAGAAGCACCCATTGAGCCGCCGCATTGACATGATCCAAGGTTCGTCGATCGCGCCGGAGATCGTTGACCAGGTCCGCAAGGCCGCCGAGGTCAAAGGGCCGATCGTGGTCATCCTCGATTCGAATCACACGCATGACCACGTGCTCAACGAGCTCGAGGCCTATGCCCCCTTGGTGACCGAGGGGAGCTATCTAATCGTCTTGGATACCGTTGTGGACGATCTGCCGAAGTCGCTCTATATGGACCGGCCTTGGGGGCCCAAGGACAACCCCAAGACGGCCGTGCGCGAGTTCCTGAAGCACACCGATCGCTTCGAGATTGATCTCGAGGTGGAGCGAAAGTTGCTACTCACTGTGGCGCCGAGCGGGTATCTTCGCTGCCGAAAAGCGGCTTAGTGCTGCGGACATTTTGGGCCAAGACCCGGGGGCAGTTTTACCGGCGAACCAAGGACTGATTCCGAGGACGAACGAGCATCATGTCAAATCCTTTAGTCTCAATCATCGTCCCCGCTTACAATTATGGACGGTACCTGGGTCACTGTATTGATTCCGTTGTCGAGCAAACGTACCCCAACTGGGAGTTGCTGGTCGTCAATAACGGCTCAACGGATAATACGTCTGAAGTCATTGATCGATACTCGGACTCTCGCATCAAGAAGTTTCGCATTGAAACGAATGATGGCATTACAAAAGCATTGAAGCTGGGCTACGACCAGTCCGCCGGCGAGTATATTGGATTTCTTGCGGCCGACGATATGTTTACGCCATTTAAGCTGGAACGACAGATTAAATTCCTGAGATTGCACCCGGACGTCAACTGCCTAGGTACCTATGTTGAGGTCATTGACGATCAAGGTAGAGTAAGTCGAAACAATCAAGGCGTGATGAGCTACGTCAATGAACAGTTTGATTTTGCGGATCTCAAGACGTGGCGCTGGAAACATTTCCTCTGTATGCCTACTGTAATCTATTCGAAATATCTTTGTGACAAGATCGGGATGGCGCCAAGTGATGGGTTGACGAACGTTTTTGACTGGGATTTTCATGTTCGTCTGTTGCGCGCTGGCGCTTGTTTTAAAGTCATACCGGAAAAGCTCACACACTATCGGTGGCATGACTCGAATGAAACTCGCCGTCGGCAGAATGTCCAGAATCAGTGGATTTATAGCTTCACTCGGTCGTTTGTTCCCGTAATCCGTGAGTTCGCTCCGGACCCACACCGAGAAATGGCCGATTGGATGAAAGCAATCTATCTGGACACACTGCCCAACTTGTTTATGGAGGAGGCAACTGCTGGCGCACGACGCGCTTACTTGGAAGCCATGCTAGACCCGGAAGACAATGTTGCGCAGTGCGCAGATTACCAGTCGTTTCGTCGCTATACCATGGAATGGCAGGTCAATTCCGATAAGCGAGCCGCGATCGCTGCTTTGGACGAAAGCTTGATGGAGCTACGTGCAAGACTACTGTCAGTGCCCTCGGCTGATCGCTCCAAGCGGTTTCCCCTCGAACGCATCGCTGGCGCCCGGATGCGATTTGCTGACCGGGTTAGACTCGAACTTCAACGCGGAATTCGAAGAGTTCGCAAGTCTCTTGGCTTGGGCGATCCCGCCAAGCAAGCCGCCTAATGTTTAGCCAGCATGGTTCAGCCAGCACGTTTCATTTGGAGTTTTTCTTCGCGGCTAATCTGAATAGTTGGTGAATGGCGAAGATTCCGCCGAATATACGATCGCGTGTTCCTGGCCGCGTCATTCTATGCGATTCCGATACTCATAATTTCGGTATTGTCTGATTCTTGAGCGGCTAGTAGCATTTCCATGCCCTGATCCATGTCTGCAGAAATTCGAGAACTGTCGCTCGGTTTGGCGAGCGCTTTCAATGAGGTAGCCCATGCCCAATATTCTCATCGATTACAAGACTGACAGTGAGCAAGCTCGCCGCGAGCGTCTGTTCGATGGCGATATTTTTGTAGATCATTCGCGACTCGAGACTAGAGAGCTGTGTGGTTTTGCGAATGATTTGATCACCGAAGCATTTCAAACTCGAGATCCTGAGCGTGTGCAGCACCAGATCAAGGTGGAAGAGTTTATTTCGATCGCCGGACCCTTGAAGTCTAGGTTTACGAATCATCCGCACACTAAAGTCCTCATCCAAAAGATCCTGTCGGGGATGGGTTGCGATCTGAACAAAACCTATTTCGACGTACCTCGTCTCCGCGTTGCCACTAGCGGTGGTTATCTCAGTGCGGGCGTCGGCTATGCTTACAAAGCACACCGTGACACTTGGTACTCAAGTCCCCAGCAGCAAATCAACTGGTGGCTTCCCATTTTTGACTTGGAAGCAGGCCGGTCGTTAATATTGTATCCTTCCCATTGGACTCGGCCAATCCGCAACACGTCTGCGGGTTTCGACTACGATGAGTGGTGCCAAGTGGGGCGTCAACTTGCCACGAGTCAGGTGAAGACCGATTCGCGGAAACATCCCGTTCCCGAGGAGGAACTCGCCTTCGGCGATGAGTCGCGCATTGTTTGTGCTGCAGGAAGTTGCATCGCCTTCGCCGGCGCTCACTTACATGCCACCGCTCCCAACGACACAGGGTTAACTCGGTTCAGTCTCGATTTTCGCACAGTGCACGTTGACGACCTAATTCAACAACGTGGTGCGCCGAATATCGACTGTGCAGCGACAGGGACCACTTTACGCGATTTTTTAAGGACGGCTGATCTCGAGCCGCTCCCGAATGATATTGTAGCAATGTACAACCGTCGGCCCGTTTCGCGCGCCGCATAGACCTCCTTCTCTAGGCTTTCGATCTATGACACAGCACGATCCTTCGCCGACGATGCACGATCCTAGGACTCAGTCGACGAGCGACTACTCCTATCGGGCAGCCCTTGAGGCCTATTTCACGGAGAGCCCGGGCGGCTCGACTGAGAAGCTCGAGAACTTTGCCAAGTACGTGCCGCGTCAGAATCTCGCGAGATTTCTGACTCGCTATGAGATTTTCAAGCAAGTGCTTGAAGTGCAAGGTTCCATCGTCGAGTGTGGTGTCCTGTTCGGCGGCGGCTTGATGTCTTTTGCACAGATCAGCGCCATTCTCGAACCTTACAATTTTCAGCGCCGAATTATCGGGTTCGACACCTTCACAGGGTTCCCGGACGTCAATCCGAACGATCTCAAAGGTCGGCCCGAACGCAAATCAGCACATCTCAAAGAAGGCGGATTCGCCGCGCCAGATGCATACGAAGACCTTTTGCGTGCCGCCAAGATCTTTGACATGAACCGCTTCCTCAATCACTTCCCCAAAGTACATGTGGTCCGCGGTGATTTCGCCGAGACTAGCCGTCAGTTCCTTGACGACTATCCACACCTGATCATTAGTTGCCTTTATCTTGATTTCGACATCTATGCACCCACAAAGATCGCGCTCGAACGCTTCGTGCCGCGAGTTCCAAAGGGGGGAATCATTGTGTTCGACGAGCTCAATGAAGAGGCATTCCCAGGCGAGACCGTGGCCGTCATGGAGTGCCTGTCGATCTCGAAGCTGCGCGTTCGTCGATTCCCTTTCGAGCCCCGAATCTCGTACTGCGTTGTCGGAGACTGAGTTTGTCTTCAGCGGCCCCGGTGGCGACTTCGTTCGAAGGCCATAGATTACTGGTGCTGAGATTGTTTTGAGTAGACGTTGGTCGACCGGGACGTAGCGATATTCTCGATCCCTACTCGCCGGAGAAGATCCAACTAACCAGCAAGACCATGCCCACCACATAGACTCCGATCAGGAACCACTGCCACTGCAGGGATCGGTGCTCCTGCCGCTTTTCCCAGGCGGTCAGCAGATCGTCCTCGTCGTCTTGTTCGTCTTTCAACGGAAAGAGCATGGGCGGCGCCTTCATGAAGTCGGCCGCCAAAGGGGCGGCACGACTTCTTCATTATACGCTCCCTTTACAGGCCGGCGTTGAGTCCCGCCAGATCCTTGGGGAGGAAACGGCCGTCTTTTCGGACCAGTTGGCCATCGAACCAGATTTCGCCGCCCCCGTATGGCGGGGTCTGAATCAGCACGATGTCCCAGTGGACCCGACTGCGATTGCCGTTGTCGGCTTCTTCATAGGCCTGGCCGGGCGTCAGGTGCATGGAGCCGCCGATCTTCTCGTCGAATAGCGTGTCGAGCATCGGCTGCTTCACCCGATTGTTGCAGGCGATCGACCACTCGCCGATGTAACGGGCCCCCTTGTCCGAGTCCAGAATCTCGTTCAGCTTGGCTGAATTGCCGCCCGCACAATCGGCCCGCACGATCTTGCCCTTTTTGAACTCGAACTCCACATTCTCAAACACGGTCCCTTGATACAGCGTGGGGGCGTTGTAGCGAATCACCCCTTCCAGGCTGTCACGGATCGGGGCGGTAAAGACTTCGCCATCGGGGATGTTCCGCTGGCCAAAGCACGGGCGGACCGGGATCCCCTTGATCGAGAATTGCAGATCGGTTCCAGGCGATTTGATTTGGATCTTGTCCGCTGCGCTCATCCGTTTCACCAGCGGCTCCTGGTCCTTGGCCATCTTCGCGTAGTCCGCCGTGCAGACATCGAAGTAGAAGTCCTCGAAGGCCGAGGTGCTCATCTTGGCGCTTTGAGCCATCGAGGCGGTCGGATAGCGGAGCACCACCCATTTGGTGTCGGGAACGCGGACCTTGGAGTGGACCGGGTTCCACCACAGCTTCTGGTAGATGTCCATCTGCGTCTGCGGCACGTCGGCGAACTGGCTGTTGTTGGCGGCGCCGCGGATGCCGATGTAAGCGTCCATTTTCTTCATGCGTTGCTTTTCCAGCTCGCCGGCCAGGCCGATGTTGGCCTCGCTGCCGTGCTGGTACAGGGCTCGCAGGATCTCCTGGTTCTTCACGGTCACCAGCGGCAGGCCGCCGCGTTTGCTGGCCAGTTCGATCAGCTTGCAGACCAGGGCCGTGTCGGGCAGATCGATGGCCTCGATCAGCACCTTTTCTCCCTTCTTCAACTGACAGCTGTGATCGATCAAAATCTCGGCCAGGCGCGTAATCCGCGGGTCGTTCATGGTAAGGATGCCAGGGTGAGAGGGTCGCCAGTTTTCAAGCCGCAGAGTATGGTGGTGGCGAAGCGAGCGTGGTGCTTGCGTGTCTTTCGAGGAGAAAGGCCGGCGAGTCGCCTGCGCCAGACGCCAAGGATAACTTTGGGCCGCTGCGATGTCCAAGCACCGCGTGTTGCTGACCGACTACAACTGGCCCGATCTCGACGTCGAACGGCGGCTGCTGGCCGCGGCCGATGCCGAGTTGGTCCTTCCGCCCGCCGCGGACCCGGCCGCGCTGGCCTCGCTGGCTGGCGATGTGCGAGCGATTATCACCTGCTGGGCGAAGGTCCCTGAAAGCGTGCTGGCAGCCGCACCCCGCTGCAAGCATGTGGCCCGACTGGGCATCGGCCTGGACAATATCGATGTCGCGGCTGCCACCCGGTTGGGCATGCTGGTAACGAACGTGCCAGACTATTGCCTGCACGAAGTGGCCGAACATGCCTTGGCGCTGTTGCTGTCGCTGGCGCGCAAAACGGCTCACTTTCATCTTCAGACCAAGAATGGCCGCTACGATCCCAAGGCGTGGGCCCCGGTTCGACGCCTGACCGGGCAGACGCTTGGAATCGTGGGACTGGGGAGCATCGGCCGTCAATTGGCTGCCCGGGCGCAAGGGCTCGGATTGAAAGTCCTGGCCGTGCGGCGTAAGCCCGAGGGATTCCCTGGAACGACGCTCGTCCCACTCGATGAATTGTTGGCCCGCAGCGACTTCGTCTCGCTTCATGCGCCTTTAACCGCCGAGACCAGGCATCTGATCGGTCCCCGCGAGCTGGCCCTGATGAAGCCCACCGCGTTTCTGATCAACACATCGCGCGGCGGGTTGATCGACCATGCAGCCCTGGGCGAGGCGCTGGCCGGCAATCGGCTGGCCGGGGCAGCCCTGGATGTGCAAGACCCGGAACCGCCGAATATGGCGCAGGCCCCATACAATGATCCGCGGGTGATTGTCACCCCGCACGGGGCGTTCTATTCGGAAGAAAGCCTGATAGATCTGCGGCAGCGCGTCGCGCAGCAAGTCGTGGCGGTCCTTACCGGCGCGCGGCCGGAGAATGTTGTGAATCCGGAAGTGTTGGTGATGTGACGTTTGATTTGAGATCTGAAATTTGAAAATTGAGATGGTTACTTCCACAGATTCCTCGCACCTCGCCTCTAGGCACCAACCACTCGCCACCAACCACTCGCCACTAACCACTCGCCCCCCCCATGTTCCACTTCGATCGCGGCATCAAGCTGACCAAAGCCGATCTGGCGGTCGATTGCACGCGCCGGCAGCCGCGGGCGTTCATTTCGCACGCGCACACCGATCACATGGCCCGGCATGAATACGCCATCTGCACGCCCGAGACCGCGCGGCTGTATCAGTTCCGCCTGGGCGAGCGTCCCGTGCTGCATCTGCCCTATCGCAAGCCGATCGAGTGGGGCGGGCTGCGGCTCACCACGTATCCGGCGGGGCATTGCCTGGGGGCGGCCATGCTGCTGGCCGAGGACGGCGACCGGTCACTCCTCTACACCGGCGACTTCAAGCTCAGCGCCTCGGCCACCGCCGAGCAGTGCGAGTTGCCGCAGGCGGACGTGCTGGTAATGGAGTGCACTTATGGCCGGCCCAACTACCGCCGCGAGCACCGCGACCAGACCATCGACCGCCTGATCACGGCCGTGCGAACGGTCCTAGCCCGGGATATCCCGCCGGTGATCCTGGCGTATTCTCTCGGCAAGGCCCAAGAGGTCACGCGGATCCTTACGCTGGCCGGCATCCCCGTGCTGCAGCATCCCGATGTGCACGCGATCAGCGTGTTATACGAAGCCATGGGGACGTCGCTCGGAGACTTTCAAAAGTATCCCGGCCGGTGGATTCCCGGGCATGCCGTCGTGGCGCCACCGCGGTTCCACAAAGCCAAGCCGCTGCCGGGTCTGAAGAAGTGCTATCAGATTGCCGTGACCGGTTGGGCGGCTGACGCACCGACTCGCTTCCGCTGGGGCGTGGACGAAGGGATCCCGCTCTCGGATCACGCCGACTATGACGAGCTATTCGAATGCGTCCGGCGGGTCGCACCGAAGAAGATCTACTGCACGCATGGGCCCGCGTCGTTTGTTGATCGGCTCTGCGAGGCCGGCTTCAACGCCTACCCGCTGGGCATGCCCGCGGGGCAGCAGCTACGGCTGTTCTGAATCACCGACTATGCGAGCAGCTCCTTCACCACCCGGGCCTGCTCGACGCCAGTCAGCTTGTAGTCCAGCCCCTGGAACTTGAACGTCAACCGGCTGTGGTCAAAGCCCAGCGCCGCCAGCAGCGTGGCGTGCAGGTCGCGGACGTGGACCTTGTCCTTGGAGACGTTAAAGCCCAGTTCGTCGGTTTCGCCCAGCGTGATGCCCGGCTTGATGCCGCCGCCGGCCATCCACATCGTAAAGGCGTTGGGATGATGGTCACGGCCGTCGTTCCCTCCCTGCACCATCGGCGTGCGGCCGAACTCTCCGCCCCATATGACCAGCGTCTCGTCCAGCAGGCCCCGCTGCTTCAGGTCTTTAATCAGCGCGGCGGCCGCCTGGTCGGTGTCGAGACAGTTCTTCTTGAGGTCGTTCACCAGGTTGCCGTGCTGGTCCCAGGCCTCGTGAAAGAGCTGCACAAATCGCACGCCCCGCTCCACCAGTCGCCGGGCCAGCAGGCAGTTGTTGGCGAACGACGACTTGCCCGGTTGGGCCCCGTACGAATCGAGAATGTGCTGCGGCTCGCCCGAGAGGTCCATCAACTCCGGGGCACTGGTCTGCATGCGGAAGGCCATCTCGAAGGAGTTGATCCGCGTGGCGATTTCCGGATCGCCGGTCTCTTCGAGCCGTAGCCGATTTAGCCTGCCCAGCGTGTCTAGCGAATCGCGCTGTAGGTCAGCGTCGACTCCCTTGGGGTTGGATAGGTAGAGAACCGGATCGCCTGAGCCGCGGAACTGCACCCCTTGATAGACCGTGGGAAGGAAGCCGCTGCCCCAATTCGAATTGCCCCCCGACGGGCCCTTCTTGCCGGAACTGAAGACTACGAAGGCCGGCAGATTCCGCGACTCGCTCCCCAGTCCGTACGTGACCCATGAGCCGATGCTCGGCCGGCCAAACTGCTGCGAGCCGGTACTCATCAGAATCTGGCCCGGTGCGTGATTAAAGGCGTCGGTCGTCATCGAGCGGCAGATGGCGATGTCATCGGCTACGCCGGCCAGATGCGGCAGCAACTCCGAAATCTCCGCCCCCGAGTTGCCATGCTTGGCGAACTTGAACTTGGGTCCCAGCAGCTTCGAATTGGGATTGATGAAGGCAGCGCGGTAGCCCTCGAGGAGTCCGGCAGGGGGCAGGGTGCCGTCGAACTTGGCCAACTGCGGTTTGTTGTCGAAGAGCTCCAGGTGGCTCGGCGCGCCGGCCATGAACAGGAAGATGACCTTCTTGGCCTTGGGGGCGAAGTGCGGAGGCTTGGGGGCCAGCGGATCGGCGTTGGCCGCCGGAGCTGCCAAGGCATTGCTCCCCAGCAAGCTTCCCAGCGCGATCGAACCCAGTCCGACGCCGCACTGCTCGAAGAACCAGCGGCGCGCGATCGACTGAGGGGACTGGCCGCCGGACGGGTGTTCGCAATTCATGGGGAGCGTCTCGCGGGCGATGCGTGCTTACGGAGTGTGACTTCTTGTGGTGCAGGCGTCCCGCCTGCCTTGAAGCGGGACCGATGTTCCAGCAGGCGGGACGCCTGCACCACAATGGGCGGACGGCACACGGAGTGTGCCTGCTACTTTACGCTACTGCTTGAGCGTAAGCGGCATCCGGTGCGGCTTCAACAGGCCCCCCACCGGTTTGTCTCCCCCCAGGACCTCGAACGGCCGGCCAATGCGGTTGCCGGCCAGGTCCTCGAGCGTCGGATCAACCACCAGTTCCAGCTTGCCCGAGGGCCAGGGCTGCGCGGGGCGGAACTCCCAGCGCTCTTCGCCGGTGGGCACTTTCACCTTGCCGGCGAGCTCTTTGCCCCCAGCGTTGGCGACCGACAGGGTTCGCTCCAGCAGGGCATGATCCAGCGGTCGCGGAAACGTGACAACTAGCGGATCGTTCGTTCCGATCTTCGGCGCGGCGATCTTCCACTCGGCCGGCTCAATCGCGTCCCCCACCGGCGGAACGATGCGGAACTGCTTGCGGAAGCCCTCGGCCAGCGGTTCGCCGGCCGCATCGTGCCACTCCTTGGCAATGGCCAGTGTGTATTTGTGGCCGGCCTTGAAAACGGTGCCGATGTCCTCGCGCGGCTTGACCCCGCGTTTGATGCGGCCCGGATCGATCAGGATCGTAAGCCGGGTGCCGCTCTTGTCCCACAGTTCTTCGCCCAGTTCCAGGATCGGCAACTCGGCCGCCTGGTTGGCTTCGTCGATGATCCGCAAATGATCGTAGGCTTCGCCGCGCGACATGGGCGCCGAGAAATGTAGATAGAAGCGGAGCTGGTTCTCGGGCAGGACGTCGGCCGTGGGATAGATCTGCGTGACGCGGGCCTTCTCAGCCGCCGGCGGTTTGGAAAGGGCGACCTCGATCGTGCGGGCCGGCTTGCCTTTCTCCTGGAAGACTGCCTGATAGGTCAGCCCGGGGCGCAGCGGAAACTTCGGCGTGAAGCGAAGTTGATTCTTGTGCAGGGCATAGTCGCCGGCCATCGCCGGGGTCTTTGAGCGGTCTTCCTGCTCCACCAACGTCGTATCGAGCACGTAAACCGCGAACTCGCGAGCCCAGGCCGGATCGCCGGCCGGCAGCTTGGCCAGCCGCGCGATTTGCTCGGGCGAAAGATCCGAAAGCGAAAAGTAGGCCGCCTTGTCTTGTTCAGCCGGTTGGAAGTCGATCGTCTGACCGAGTGCTGGAGAGACCAACACCGCCAGAGCACAGAGCCATGCCGACAGGACGCGTGACATGTTCGATCCTTGTAAAAAGAGCCAGGAGGGAAGAGCGTCTCCCCTCCTGGCGCGCGATACACTTTCGAGTCGACGCACACGTAAGACAGCTATGGCAGCTGGATGCTTTCCAGCCCAACCGCATCGCCCGTGCGAACCAGCAGCAGGGCCTGCGTCGGGCTGAGCTTGTCCAAGTGCTCGACCCCCTTCAAGGCCTCCAGGGTCTCGTACGCCAGGCCGGCCTTGTCGGCCACCTTCTCGGTGATTCCCTTCTGATCGGCAATCGTCTCGGTGGTGACCTTCATCACTCCGCGGGCGCTGTTGGCGATCAACAAATAGGTCTTACCGTCCTTCTCGTACGATACGATGTCGAGCGGGCGGTTGCGGTTGCCCAGTTCGGCAATCGTGGTCCCGCGGACCTTGGCCCCCGGCTTCAGATCCGAAAGAGGAAAGCGGACCAGCGGAGTGCAGGTATAAGCGGCCAAGATCTGCGGCTCGCCGGCGACGATCAACGGGACAAAGGTCCGCACGGGAGCCCGGGTCTCGAACGCGCCGTGGGCGCCATGATAGATCTCGATGCTGGTGTCGTCCTCTTCCTTACCGAAGGGGAAGCGGAAGGCCCGCAGCTTCGAGGCGAACTCTTCGTTCGACAGGCCGGCGACCAGCACGCGGCCGTCGATGTAGGCCAGGTCAGTGATCGACTCGTTCCGCAGGCTATTGCCCCGCTTGTCCTTGGCGTCGGCTTCGGGAGCATTCGACAGCGCCACCTTGGCATAGTTCACTTTGTCCAGGCCGACCAGGGCCACGGCCCCTTGGCTATCGACCGTCACCAATGCGGGCGTGCCGGCGGGACCCTTGCCGCGCGAGACGCTGAGATAGGCCACACTGGAGCCCGGCTGCACGGCCAGGTCGTTGATCAGGATGTCGCCTGCAGTCGTGCCCAGTAGCGAGGCCACCTTGGCGTCGACGCCAGCCACCTTGAACTCGCCCGCCTTGCCCTCGACAGGCTTAGCTTTGGGGACTTCGATGGCGAACACGGCAGCGCCGGCGGGGTCCGCGACGAACAGCACCCCATCAGGGCCAAAAGCAATCGGTCCGGCCGATTTCAGGTCGGGCTTGCCCGACTGATCGAGACCCGGAGTGGCGGCCTGGCTCGCGCTTGCGAAACCAGCCAGGGCGATAGCCATCGCCAATACGAAAGTCCATTTCATGAGTCACCTTGCTTGAAGAGGAAGGAAAATGGAGGCAGGAAGATGGCGGGACGGTCTCTCATTTAACCGAATTTTGCCGCCAGGGTTCTGTAATCTCAGTCACAGACCTCGAAAAGGATCGAAAAGCCTGCGTGCCAGCAGCGTTGCCGACCCTCCTGGCGCTCTATTCCTGAGCGCGCGGCGCTCGTGCATAATCATTCGATGCCGTGCCGGCAGCGTCTGAACCTGACATCGTTCTATGCCGCAATCGCCCCATGCTCAACTATTCTCCCCAGGAAGCTGCCGAACATCTGGCCAGGGCCGACAAAAAGTTGGCCAAGGTGATCGCCAAGTCGCCCCCCTTTGCGCTCTCGGATGAACGCCTGACCAGCCCGTTTGAGGCTCTCTCGCGGGCGATCGTCTATCAGCAGCTCTCCGGCAAGGCGGCGGCCACTATTTTTGGCCGGGTAAAGGGCCTCTTCCCTGGCAAGAAGAAGCTCGATCCCGCGCTGCTGCTGGCTGCCGAGGTCGAAACGCTGCGCAGCGCGGGGCTGTCCGGGAACAAGACGGCGGCCCTGAAGGATCTGGCCGCCAAAACGCTGGATGGGACCGTGCCGACGCTGGCCGCCTTGAAGAAGATGGAAGACGCCGAAATCATCGAGCGGCTGGTCAGCGTCCGCGGCATCGGCGTCTGGACCGTCGAAATGTTGCTGATTTTTCGACTGGGCCGCCCCGATGTGCTCCCCGTAAGCGACCTGGGCGTGCGCAAGGGCTTTATGCTAACGTATGGGCTCGGCGAGATGCCTACGGCGGCCGAGATGCTGGTCAAAGGGGAACGCTGGCGGCCGTTTCGCTCCGTGGCCAGTTGGTACATGTGGCGCGCCACCGAGCTGTTGAAGGTGACAAAATAGAACAACGCGTTTATCACGAATGGTAAGAGGCCATAACCGACCCCGGAGGGGTCACAGCGATTAGCCGGGGGTATCACCCCCGGTTCCGATCGCAACAAAACGCATCCGACCCCGTAGGGGTCGCAGCAGACTCGCAGAAGGCTATGACCCCTCCGGGGTCAGGATGATATAACGCTTGCCAACCGGGGGTGTCGCTTCGCTTACCCCCGGCTAATCGCTGGGACCCCTCCGGGGTCGGTTGTCCAAAGCCGACCGTCTTGAGATCGACGAAGGACTACAAGGTTGAATCATGGATTTTGCTGCCAAGTTTGCCGTCGGACTCTTCTACCATGACTTCCTGGCGAAGCACGGCACCGAAGAACAACGCCGCAAGTGGGCCAATGTGCACGCCGCTGTCAAACTGGCCCCCGCGCAACAAACGCTGCTGGCCGGCTTTGTCCGCGAAATGAAGGTCCTGTGCCTCGCCGGTGCATGGTGCGGCGACTGCATCGAGCAATGCCCGATCTTCGATCATTTCGCGGCGGCCTCGAATGGCAAGATCCAACTCCGCTTCTTCGATCGCGACGCGCACGCCGATCTGGCCGCGGAACTGCCGATCTGCGGCGGGGCCCGCGTTCCGGTGGCCCTGTTCCTGAGCGAAGATGGCCAGCAGGTCTCGCGCTATGGGGACCGCACGCTCTCGAAGTATCGCCAGGTGGCTGCCGATAATCTGGGGGCCGCATGCCCCACGGGGCTCTTTGTCCCCGGGGCATCCTTGCTGGAATCGGTCACTCAGGACTGGTTGAACGAGTTCGAAAGAGTCCATCTGATTTTGCGTACCTCCGCCCGGCTGCGTAAACTACACAACGATTGATCTCCCTTCGCCCCCCTCCCCAAACGGGCCAAGGGGGAGTAAACATAGCAAGGTACGAGCCCTCCTCCTCTCCACCTCTCATTCCCACTTCTTCACCCCGACCCATCCCAAACCATGCTCAGCCGAGTTGCCGATTCGATCTACTGGATGAGCCGTTACATCGAGCGGGCCGAGAACGTCGCCCGCTTCCTCGACGTGAACCTGCACCTGATGCTCGACCTGGCGGTCGATGAGCATCAGCGCTGGGATCCGCTGGTCGCCTCGACGGGCGATCACGAGGCCTTTCTCAAACGCCACGGCGCAGCCACGCAGGCCAACGTCACGCACTTCCTGACGTTCGACAAGGGAAACCCCAACTCCATTCTCTCCAGCCTGCGGGCGGCGCGCGAAAACGCCCGCTGCGTGCGCGAGATCATCTCCTCGGAGATGTGGGAGCAGATCAACAAGTTCTATTTGATGATCCAGAAAGCGGCCAGCAACGGCCACGCCATGGCTTCGCCGCACGAGTTCTTCACCGAGGTGAAGATGGCCAGCCATCTTTGCGCCGGCGTGACCGATGCCACCATGTCGCACGGCGAGGCCTGGCACTTCGTCCGCTTGGGACGGCTGCTGGAGCGGGCCGACAAGACCTCGCGCATTCTGGACGTGAAGTACTTCATGCTCTACGCGCGGGCCGAGGACGTCGGCACCCCGTACGACAACCTGCAATGGGCATCGCTGCTTCGCTCGACCAGTTCGCTGGAAATGTACCGCAAGCGGTTCCAGTTGATCTCGCCTCGCAAGGTGGCGGACTTCCTGATTCTGGACCGCGAGTTCCCCCGTGCGATCCACTATTGCGTGATCAAGGCCGAAGAATCGCTGCATGCCATCACGGGCAGCCCAGCCATGACCTTCCGCGACCTGGCCGAACAGCGAATCGGCCGTTTGCGTTCGGAACTGGACTTTGCCGACATCAACGAGATCATCGACCTGGGGCTGCACAAGTTCCTGGACGGCTTCCAGACGAAGCTGAACCTGGTCGGCGAGGCCGTGTTTGAGACCTTCTTTGCCCTGCGTCCGCAACCGGGGAAGAAGGGCGAAGACCGCAAACCCGCGATGAGCCAGTCGCAGAGCCAGGGCCAGACGCAGACCCAATCGCAGAAGTAACAGGGCTCAGAAGTGATTGGGTCGGCGTCGAAGCGATTTCAAGACTCGCTGCAATCAACATCGCGTGGAAGCTGCATGATTCTGTTCTGCGTACGACACGGCCAAAGCGCCTTCAATGCCGAGGGTCGCATTCAGGGGCAAATGGACACTCCGCTTTCGGAGTTGGGGCATCGCCAGAGCGAAGCCGCGGCCGAGGCGCTGGCCGATCTGGGCGTAACGGCCCTCTTTGCCAGCCCGCTGGAACGGGCCATGTCGACCGCGCGGCCCATCGCCCGCAAGCTGGGGCTCGAGATCGTGACCGATCCGCGCCTGATGGAGATCAACGCGGGGGTCTTTCAGGGCAAAGTCTGGAGCGAGATCGAGCAGGCCTATCCCGAGGCCGCCCGGGCCTGGAAGGGGCACGACCCTGACTTCGTTATCCCGGAAGGCGAGTCGCGCCGCAACCTGATGCTCCGCGGCCGGGCCGCGATGGAGTCGATTCGCGACTCGGGGCACGATCGGGCGATTGTGGTCGCGCACGGCGGATTGCTGACCGCCGCTCTGAAAGGGCTGCTCGACATTCCTGCCGAGCGCAACCCGTTCAGCCTGCACAACTGCTCGATCAGCCAGTTCGCCTGGCAGGCGCAGTTTCGGCTGCTCTCCCTGAACGAGACGGCACATCTGCGCGACGTGAACGCGGGCTACAACGTCACCAGCGGCGATCTGTAAACATCGCTCTCGAGGTCTCGATTCGGAAGTCCGCCCTCTCAGTATTGGCGTCGGTAGGGAATGTGCATCCGCATTTGAGCCTCGTTTACGGGGCTTCTTCGGCGAAGCCGTCTTAGGCCCGTGCTTTAGCACGGGTTCAATGCTCGCAAACCATGAAACAACTTGCGCCTAGGAGCCCCATTTTATGGGGCTTCTCGCTGAAGCGGCTTTAGCCACCGACCTTCGAGGCATCGCATCCGATCAGGAGGTGGCTCGACGATCGATGGCTAAAGCCGTCGGTCGGAAAGCCCCGTGAACGGGCTGCAATCTAAGTCCCAAATCATTCTTAGCGGCTTGCTCAACCCGTGCTAAAGCACGGGCCTAAGACGGCTTCGCCGTAGAAGCCCCGTAAACGGGGCTCAATGGACGCCGACTCCAACCTCAAAAATCGGCGTTCCTACCGTCCTCGGAGTAGCCGAGTTTTCCGCTACGGCAGGTCCTTGATCTCGGTCACGCCATGGATCACGGTGGCGCCGTCTTCCAGATAGGTGCGGCTGCTCGACGAACGAAATACCTTGGCGGCATCTCCTAGCGCACGCACGACCTGCAATGCCTGGTGCGTCTCCGGATCGTTGGGGGCGAAGGCCATCGCCAGATTGAAGGCCGGCATCACCGAGTCGATCAGCTCGGCCAGCTCGAACCGCGAAGCCGACGCCGAAGGAAGCTTGGGGTCCATTACCGCCCCCTTGCCAGCCAGCGTCTTGGGGACGAGCATCTGCTCGGCATGCGCGGGCGAAAGAGACAGGATCGCCACCTTCGGTCCCACGGCCGCCGCCAAGCTCAGCTTCTCGCTGTTTTCGCCCAGCGGGATCTCGAACACATAGACCGTACCAGCCGGCGTGGCCTTGGCGGTGGGGACGGGGATTTTGAAGGGGGGAAGCTCCACTCCCGGCGGCGACAGCTGACGCGCGGCCGCCACGAAATCCTCCAGGATCGCCCGGTACTCGGTCATCGACTCGACCAGCAGCTTGGGATCGCTCACTCCCCATTGCATTGCGGGCGAGGGGAACAGGCTCATCATCGTGGGCCGCTTCTCGCCGACGGGGAACTGCCCCAGCACCCACGCGGTTTGCCCATCGGCCAGGCTGGGGATCAGCTTCTTTCTGGTCACCGTATCGAAGCGGGCCCAAATCGGCTTCAGGACCTTCATCGATTCCTCGATCTTCTCACGCTGCTCTTCAGGGACCTGCTCCATCCCCAGGTCGATAAAGTAGCCCATCAAGATCGTGCCCCACTTCACCGTGCCGGGATAGAGGGACCATTCCTTCGACTTGCGCGAGACCGACACAAATGTCGGGTTCGGCCCGGCATACTCCAGCAGCGTCAAAGGCTGCGTCGCATCCAGGCCCACCGGCAGCCCCGACATGTAGCTGTAGCCTTCGACGCCGGTCGGCGTAAGGAACGAACAGGCAGCGACGGCCTGCGGCTTGGGCATCAGCCAGGCCAGATCCTGGAACAGCTCGTGCACATCGCTCCGCACGCGCAGCTCCAGATTGTCGGGCAGATTCTTCCAAGGGGCCTCTTCGTCGATCATCTTCCCCAGGTCGGCAATGTCCTGCGGTGTGTAGCCCGTGGAGCTGGTATAGGCCTCGCTCAGGTAGGCGATGGCCGTCAACGGTTTGTCGGCGTGCGGGGTCAGCTTTTTGACGAGCGGCTGTGCGGCCAGCGACTTTGCCCCCAGTCCCGGTCCGCCGAAGACCGCCAGATGTTCCACCGCAGGGGCGACCGACAGCACGATGTAGTTGCTACGAACGCCCAGCGCGATCGTGCAGGTCTGCGGCGTCAGCTTCTTCTTCAACGCCTCGACCTGGCCGGGCTTGGTCTGCACCTTGAGCAGCTTCTCTTCGTACTCGCCCCAGGGGATCATGCTGCCGTCCAGCGTGAAGGTGAGCAACTCGTCGCCAGCCACCGCGACACGCTTCAGCCGTCCCTTGGTGGCCGCATCCTGTTCCAGGGCCGGCTTCAGGATCTCTTCCAGCCGGGCGAGTTGCTTGTTGGCCAGCGCCTTGTCGCGGATCTTGAAGCCCATGACCAGCGTGGGCATTTCCAGCGTGTCAAGCTGGCTCATCACAGCCTCGAACATTGCCCGCAATGTAGCGTTCTCGTCGGGCTCTTCGGCAGCGTTCTCGCCGCGGGCCATGCGCATCAGAGCCCGATACTGGGCCGTGTTGACCTTCTGCTGCAGCCGCATCAGCCGGGCGGTCTTCGCATCGAGGTACATAAAGAACTCGTCCGAGAACATCTGCGGCAACAGCACCATGGCCGCTTTCACTTCTTCGCGCGCCAGGAATTCGCGAAGTTCCTCAGCGTTGTTGTCGGTTTCCCACTCCTTGCGAATCTTATCCACGGCGTCCTTCACCACCGGCAACTCGGCAAGTTGGCGAAAAGCCTTGCTCTTCACCACCGCGTCGTACTGCTCGCCAACTCGCAGCATGCTGAAGTACATCGAAGCATCGATCGGCACGTACTTGAGCGACGTGTCGAGCGTCGCCAGATCGGCGGCCCGCACACTGCTTGCGGTCAGACTGAACAGAACGGCCAGACAAAAAGTGGTTGCCAGCGAGCGAGCCGAAAATGCGGACATGAGATTTCCCCAGGAAGCGAACAGCCTGATATCAAAACGGACACATTGTAAAGAACTATCGCGCGGTGAGCGAGAATCGACCGCCAGAAAGCTTCCCCCACGAACCATCACGTTGGCGGCCCCTTGATAGCTGAGTATCCTAAACCTCCAAACACCGTCCCTCCCGCGACAGGACCACCGCATCGCCATGCCCGTGACCATCGACTCGCATCAGCATTTTTGGGAACTGGGCCGCTTCGACTACCGCTGGCTCGAGGCCCCCGCGCTCGCCCGCATTCACCGCAGCTTTTTGCCGGCCGACCTGGCACCGCATCTGGCCAAGGCCGGCATCGAGCAGTCGATCTTCGTGCAGACGCAGCACAACGTCGAAGAAAACCGCTGGGCCCTCGATCTCGCCCGGCAGAATCCCTTCATTGCCGGCGTGGTCGGCTGGGTCGATCTGGCCAGCCCGCAGTGCGAGGAGCAGGTTCGCGAGTTCCGGGCCGATCCGCGATTCGTCGGCGTGCGACACATCACCCAAGACGAGCCCGACGATAACTTCATCGTGCGCGATGACATTCGCCGGGGGCTGCGCGTACTCGAAAAGCACCGCGTCCCCTTCGATCTGTTGTTCTACGTCAAGCATCTGCGGCATGCCGCGCCGCTGGCGGCCGAGTTTCCCAACCTGCCGCTGGTGATCGATCACCTGGCCAAGCCCAAGATCAAAACGCAAGACACCAGCGGCTGGCTCGAGGCGCTGACTGCCGCGGCTGCGTGGCCTAACGTCTACTGCAAGCTGTCGGGCATGATCACTGAGGCCGATTGGTCGCGCTGGAAGCCGGCCCATCTGCGGCCCTATGTGCAAACCGCGCTCGATCTGTTTGGACCCGAGCGGCTGATGTTCGGATCCGACTGGCCGGTCTGCGAGTTGGCCGGCAGTTACGAGCAAGTGGTCGCCGCGCTGGAAGAGACGCTGGGGTCAATCAGCCCCAGTGAGCATGCGATGATCTTCGGGGGAACCGCCCGCAAGTTTTACGGGCTGGCGTAAAGTAGCAGGCGCACTCCGTGTGCCGTCCGCCTATTCCTCCCTCTCCCCATGGGGAGAGGGCCGGGGTGAGGTGCCAGAGTTCTTTCACGCTCCGCCCGTTGTGGTGCGGGCGTCCCGCCTGCTTTTGAAGTGTTTCCGATGTTCCAGCAGGCGGGACGCCTGCACCACAATGAGCGGACGGCACACGGAGTGTGCCTGCTACTACACGCCAACAAAAAAAGCCGATCGTGCATTGCTGCACGATCGGCCTCTCACCCTGCCCTATAACAATCACGGCGTCGGCTTAACGGCCGAACATCCGCGCGAGGAAGAAGATCACAATGGCTCCGAAAATTCCCCCGCCAAACAGCAGGTAGAGGAACGAGTATTCGGCAGCGGCGAAAAGCATCAGGTCAACGGCCATAGTAGGTCCTTTCGTGAGTCGCACTCAGCGACTTGGTGATTCGTTGCTTCAATGGGTCGTGAACTAGGGACGACGTCCCTTCGCTACTTCTTGGCGGGGGCGACTGCTTCTTCTTCCGAATGGGCATCGATGTTGATGCCCCCTTCGGCCAGGGTCGTCAACTTCTTATCGCAGGCCCCTTCTTCATCCAGCGTCGCCTGCAACAGTGCGGCGGACTTCTTGAAGCCCAGCACCTTGGCGTAGGTTCGCACGCAGCCGTAACCGGCCATCTCGTAGTGCTCCACCCGTTGGGCGGCGGCGATCAGCGCTGCGTCCAGCACCTCGGGGGCAGCGTCTTCCTTCAGCAACTCGCTGGCCTCTTCGATCAGGCCTTCCATGGCTTTGCATTTCTTCCCCTTCGGGCTCGCGCTCAGCTCCTGGAACACTTCTTCCAGACGCTCGACGTGTCCCTTGGTCTCTTCCAGATGGGCCTTGAAGGCCTCGGACAGATCCGGCGAATTCGCGGCCTTCACCATCTTGGGGAGTGCCTTCAGCAACTGGTTCTCGGCGCTGTACAGATCCTTCAGTTCCGAGATATAGAGCGCCTGCAACGAATCGAGTGACATAGCGTATTCCTTTGTTCGTGGGTGCATTCGGGAAGCGAGAAAGGGACAAAGCAAAGTTCGTGCCAGTTGTGCAATGTGCCTTGAATGCCGCGAAATACCGGACAATTCTGTCGCGACCGATCACGGGCGCCGCAAGAGACTGAACGCCGCGCGATCAGTGTGTATTCCAACCAGTCCGCCTGCACGAACCATCCCTGTGGCGACGCGTCGGTGCAGGCGATTTACCACCTGCGAGGGAGAGCGGACGCGGCTGCCATGCTGCTATAGTGCCCACGCGTCGGCGATCCGCCGGCCTTGATTTTCGGTCTCCAGCGGAGGGGCAGCATGGCGAGCCTGTTCAACGAGTTTCAACTGAAGGACGTGGTGCTGCGAAACCGCATCGCCGTGTCCCCTATGTGTCAGTACTCTTCCGACAATGGCTTTCCGAACGATTGGCACTTCGTTCACCTCGGCTCGCGCGCCATCGGCGGCGCGGGGCTCGTGATTGTCGAGGCGACCGCTGTCTCGCCCGAGGGCCGCATCAGCCCTGCCGACAGTGGCATCTATCTCGACGACCACGTGGCCCCCTTCGCGCGGATCGCCCACTTTCTGAAAGAGTACGGGGCCGTCCCCGGAATTCAGCTCGCGCACGCAGGGCGAAAGGCCAGCGCCAGCAAGCCCTGGGAGGGGGACGCGCACCTCGACGCCGACCACGGCGGGTGGGACACCATCGCCCCGTCGGCCGAGGCCTTCGGCGGCAACCTTCCCAAAGTGCCGCGAGCCATGACCGTCGACGATATCGCCCGCGTCCGGCAGAACTTTGTCGACTCGGCCCAGCGTGCCCTGGCTGCCGGCTACGAGTGGCTCGAGTTCCACTTCGCCCACGGCTACCTGGCTCACGAGTTCTACTCGCCGCTGGCCAATCGCCGCACCGACCAGTACGGCGGCAGCTTCGAGAACCGCATCCGCTTCCTGATCGAAACCTTTACTTCCGTCCGCCAAGTCTGGCCGGAACGGCTCCCCCTGACCGCTCGACTGTCGGTGACCGACTGGATTGAAGGGGGCGTCACCGTCGAAGAGTCCATCGAACTTGTTCGCCGCTTAAAGACCCTCGGGCTGGATCTGCTGGACGTCAGTCAGGGCTTCGTCACCCCGGACATCTCCAAGATTCCCTGGGGCCCCGGATTCATGATTCCGATCGCCAGCCGCATTCGCAAAGAGACCGGCTTGCCGGTGGCCGCGGGCTGGATGATCACCGACCCGCAGCAGGCCGAAGACGCCGTGCGCGACCAGCACGCCGATCTGGTGCTGCTGGCCCGCGAGATGCTGCGCGATCCGTACTGGCCTTACCACGCCGCCTTGAAACTGGGCGACGCCAAAGCCGCCGCCATGCTGCCCGTGCAATACGCCCGAGCCGTGAAGCCGCGGTAGTGTCCCCTTCCAGGACTTTCCCCTGAACTCCCCGCCGGTTCGTCCGTAGAACAGGGGTTCCGGCGGTTCCTCTCCCGCGCAACATGCCCCCCTGTTGGTCTTCTTCCCCCCACACGGCGTTGTCGCGCGGGCCCTCGGATCCTAACATACTGGTAACGTACCCTCGGATTGTCCCTGACCTAACATCCCCTCTGGTGATGCTTTGGCTGATTCTCATAAGAGTCCTGGCGAACATGGTCCCAAGAGTATCGAGAAGAAGGTCGAGAAGCGGCCGGCTTCCCCTTTGGGCAATAACACGTTCCTGATCCTGATCCTCTCGGTCGTGGGCATGATCGTCGTCGTGCAGCTCTTCGGAGTCGGCATGGCCCGCTACGAGATCCCCTACAGCGACCTGGTCCGCCTGATCGATCAGGGGAACAAAGCCGACGCCGAGATCGAAGTCAAAGAGGGCACGGGCAAGCACGTCCGCAGCGTCAAATACACGCTCCTCTCGAACTACGCCCAGGAAACTCCCATCCGCGTCGGCGAGGATGAAATCAGCGGCAAAATCGATCGTCTGGTTGTCTCCACCGAGGGCGAGCGGAAACCCCCCAAGGAAACAGCCGTCTACTTCTTCACCCCGCGCAAGGGGTTGGAAGGAGACCGCGAGATCTTCGAGCGGCTCCGCAAGAACGACATTCGTTTTGAGGGGGAAGAAGCCCCCTCGTTCATGAAGATCTATGGCCCGATGGTCATCTTCTCGCTGCTGTTGTTCCTGGGCTTTATGTACTTCGTCCGCAAGCAACTGGGCAGCGGTTCGCCCATGGCCTTTGGACGCAGCCGCGGCCGGATGTACGCCCAGGAAGACATCGGCGTGACCTTCGAGGACGTGGCCGGCATCGAAGAAGCCGTGGACGAACTGCGCGAGGTCGTCGAGTTCCTTAAAACCCCCGAGAAGTACCAAGTCCTGGGGGGTCGCATTCCGAAAGGCGTGCTATTGGTCGGCCCTCCGGGTACCGGCAAGACGCTGCTGGCCAAAGCCATTGCCGGCGAGGCAGGCGTCCCCTTCTTCAGCCTTTCGGGCAGCGACTTTGTCGAAATGTTCGTCGGCGTCGGTGCCGCCCGCATCCGCGACATGTTCAGCCAGGCCGAGGCCAAGGCCCCTTGCATTATCTTCATCGACGAGCTCGACGCGCTGGGCAAGACCCGCGGCGGCAGCGTCGTCGGCGGCCATGACGAACGCGAACAAACACTCAACGCGTTGCTGGTCGAGATGGACGGCTTCGATTCCAACAACGGGGTCATCGTGATGGCGGCCACCAACCGCCCCGAGACGCTCGATCCCGCGCTCCTTCGCCCGGGCCGCTTTGACCGGCACGTTTTGGTCGACCGCCCTGACATCGTCGGTCGCGAGGCGATTCTGAAAGTCCACGCCCAGAACGTGAAGCTGGCCGACAGTGTCACGCTGAAGGAAATCGCGGGCATCACGTCGGGCTTTGTCGGCGCCGACCTGGCCAACCTGGTCAACGAAGCCGCGCTGCTGGCCGCCCGCAATGGCAAAACCGCCGTGTCCATGGACGAGTTCAACGAAGCGGTCGAGCGGGTCACCGCCGGCCTCGAGAAGAAGCAGCGGATCATGCACGAGGACGAGAAGCTGCGCGTCGCCCACCACGAAAGCGGCCACGCGCTGGTCGCCTACAGCCTGCCCAATACCGATCCGGTCCATAAGGTCTCCATCATCCCCCGCGGTCTGGCCGCGCTCGGCTACATGATGCAGCGTCCCGAAGGGGACCGCTATCTGATGACCAAGGGCGAGCTGGAAAGCCGCATCAAGGTGCTGCTGGCCGGCACGGTGAGTGAAGAGTTGATCTACAACGAGACTTCCACCGGCGCCCAGAACGATTTGGAACGGGCCAGCGACATCGCCCGGCGCATGGTAATGGAATTCGGCATGAGCCGGCTGGGCCGGGTGGCTTATCGCGAAGGAGCCCGCTCTCCGTTCCTGACCGGCGGCGGCGGCAACGAGTTTCCCCGTCAGCGCGAGCACAGCGAGCAGACCGCCCGCGAGATTGACGAAGAGGTGAAGCACATCATCGACTCTTCGATCATCGCCGTGCGTCACATCCTGGAGACGCGGCGCAAGGCGCTCGACGCCATGGCCAAGTGCCTGATGGAAAAGGAAGTGATCGACGCTTCGGAATTGAAGCGGATCATCGAAGCCAACTCATCGAATCCGATGATCGTGCCCGGCACCGAGAGCGAGCCCAAGGCCCCGCACCGCCCCGTCGCTCCGCCGATGGAGGGCGGGCAAACGGCAACGTAAGTCGGGCGGTAGCTCGCGCAACGGGCGAGCCCCAAGCCGGTGGTAAGCGAAGCGACACCCCCGGTTCGCGGCTCTCATTCCATCCTGCCTCCGCCAGGGGTCACTGCATACACCGCCGCTCAAAGCAGGCCGCGACCCTTTCGGGGTCGGAATTGGTCTCTCGCATTCCAGAGCGGGGGGTGTCGCTTCGCGTCCCCCGAGAGAACGCCAACCCGAAAAATTTCCGGCAAATCATGGGACGGAAGCATGAACCGAAAGGCTCGCGTACGGCGACTCTCACCGGAAGAAGCCGCGGAGTTAAAGCTCGTCCGCGATCAGGTGGCCCAGGAACTGCCGGATCTGATAGCAAGGCATCAGGAACACACGCTGCCCGCGCCGCTCGACAGTCCAAGTGCTCGATTGATTGGCAACCCAAGCCAAACGACGCCCCGGCCGAATGAAAATCCGTGCCGCGAGACTCGAGCCGCCCTATGTGGAGTACACCCAGCGGCCCAGGATCATCGCCGGCGCCAGCAGCGCCAGAATGGCCACCCCAAAAGCCAGCGGGCAAACGACGACAGCAACGGCTGCATCGAGCACCACCAGCGACAGCAGGCAGTTCTTGATTGCCACCTGCACTTTGCCAGGCGAAGGATCCAGAATCGCCACCACCAGCCGCAGGCCGACGAAGAACGCCACCACGGCCAGCAGCATGCGCCAGCGAAGCAGGTCGCGATCGACCGGGGGCATGAACTCCGGAAATATCGCGAGCAAGCCAATGCCCAGCAGGATCACGACCGACGCCAGGGACAGCACCGCGCGATTGCTCTCCTCGGCTTCGCTCTTGGCGAACCAGGTGACCCCCGCGATGTATAGGCCCAGCCCGCCGGCCACAACGACGTGCACCAGGCCCCATTCGCCCGACAGTGTGCTCATGCCCAGCAGCACATTCAGCATCCGGCAGCCCCCCATGGCCAGTGGACCGAGCGGAGTCTGCTTCAAGAAGCGATCGTACGCGAAGACCAGCAGGGCCAGCGCCGTGGCCACCACCGCCGGACGAAGACTGCCGATGGCCACGCCGACTCCTACGCCGGCCAGCAGACCCAGGAAGAGCAGCGTCAGCCCCAGGGTGTGAGCCCAACGGACGTCGATCACGCCGGAAGGGAGTGGCCGTTCGGGGCGTTCGACTTTGTCGATTTCCAGATCGTAGACGTCGTTCAGCACCATGCCGGCCATGTACATCAGGCTCGAGGAGATCAGCAGGGTCAAAAACAGCGGAAGGGGCTGGAACGACTGGTGGGTAAAAAGGAACCCCAGAAAAATGTCGGCCATGGCCGTAAAGACGTTGGGGATCCGCAGCAGCCGGGCGTAGTCGAGCAGCGTCGCTTTTTCCGGCGGGTTGGGGACGGGTTCGCCGGGAATGTGAATAATCGGAGAGGATTCGTCCATCGCGCGCGCTCGGCCCAGGTTTTTTTTACAGACGGCAGGTTTCGACAGTGTACCGGCCGGGTGCCGTGCGGGGAAATGCGCCAGTGTTGCGATCTAGGAGACTTGTGTTAGAGTGAAGGATGCCCCTATTTCCAGTGTTTTGTCGTAGAATATCGCGTCCGTTCATCGCTTTTTGCCTTCCCGCGGGAAGAGCCACCAGGCAAACCGAGCTATGGCTGAAACTCCGACGCCCGATCCGAATCAGGAAAAGCCCAAGCGCGAGCCGATCTCGCCAGTCGTTCGCAAACGACTGCAGGCCTGCTTCCAGCAGGGGGCCAAGGTTTCCAACAGTGGAAACTACGACTACGCCACCGAGATGTTCTCGCAGTGCGTGGTCAAGGATCCGGGAAGCAAGATCTACCTCGATAACTTCCTGGGCAACCTCTCCAAGAAGTACAACAACAACAAGAAGGGGGCCACGGGCTTCGCCGGCATGGGCGGGTCGGGCTCCAAGGCGTACGTCAAAAAATGCTCCATGCAGAAGGACTGGGAAGGGGTCATCAAGAACGGCGTGGACGTCCTGAAGGTGAACCCGTGGGACGTATCGACCCTGCTCGAAATGGCCACCGCCTGCGAGCACCTGGAATGCAACGACTGCGAGCTGGTCTATCTGCGGATGGCGTTGGACGCCAACATGAAGGATCCGGCCGTCAATAAGCGGGCGGGGCTGGCGCTGGAGCGGCAGGGGCAGTACGACCAGGCGATCGTCTGCTGGCGGCGCGTGGAAGAGGCCAAGCCCAATGACGAAGAAGCCCGTAAGATGATCGGTAATCTGTCGGTCGAACGGACGATTAAGAAGGGGGGCTTCGAGGACGCCAAAAGCTCGACCGATGTGCGCGCCGATAAGAATGTCGGCGGCAGCGGCGGCGGCGGGAACCGCTCGATCGGCGCCGCGAGCATGGGGGACGAACCCCGTCGCGCCACGCAGGAAGAGCTGCTGAAAAAGAAAATCGCCAGCGATCCGGCCGACCTGGGCGCCTATACCCAACTGGCCGAGTACTACCGCGGCCAGGACAAGCACCGCGACGCCGAGGCCATTCTATCTAAAGCTCTGCAGGCCTCGGGGGGTGACGCCAACATCCGCGACAAACTGCACGATCTGCAGATCTTCCTTCGCAAGCAAGATGTGGAGCTGGCCAAGCAGAGGTACACGGCCGATAAGACGGAAGAGTTGCAGCAGGTCTACAAGAAGCTGGCTTCGGAACTGAACAAGTTCGAGCTCGACATCTACCGGCAGCGGACCGAGCGGAGCCCCACGGTTTTGAGCCTGTGGGCGGAGTTGGGCCTGCGGCTCGAGAAGGAACAGATGCAGCAGGAGGCCATCAAGGCCTACCAAAAAGCCCGTGGCGACGAGACCAAGCGGGGCGTGGTGCTGTTTGGCCTGGGGCGCTGTTTCCAGGGGATCAAGCAGTACCCGCTGGCGATGAGTCACTATAAAGACGCTATCGCGGTCATCCCCAAAAGTGACGAAGATACTTACAAGGACGTACTTTACCACGCCGGGCGACTGGCCATGGGGCTAAAGGATCTGGAAACCGCCCGCACGCATTTGAACGAGCTGGCCAGCCTGGATTTTGGCTACCGAGATGTGGCCGAGCGTCTGGACAAACTGAACGCAAATGGGGATACTCCCTAATTCCCCATACAGCGTTGGCCGCCGGCGGGGTGCCGCGGCAGACCGATAAGAACCAAATTCATCGCGAAGCGATGAATGGGTGCAAAATTTTTCCCTGGAGTTGCTGAGAACCGCCATGCCCAACAGTGCCAGTTCCAAAAAGCGGCATCGTCAGAGTGTTGATCGCCGCGCCCATAACCGGGGCATCAAGTCAGCCTTGAAGACGCAGATTCGCAAGCTGAAGGAAGCCGTGGAATCCGGCGATGCTAAGACTTCGAGCGAAGAGCTGAAGGCTGCCGCCAAGAAGCTGGACCAGGCCGCTTCGAAGGGCGTGATCCACAAGAACACGTCCTCGCGCCTGAAGAGCCGCCTGTCGGCCCACGTGAAGGCCAACGTCAAGAAGTAGGCAAAACTCAAATAGGCCGGCAAGGTGCAGGCGTTCCTGCCTGCACTCCTTCTCTCCCTCGGGGGGGAAGGCTGGCCAAGGGCGCGGTTGTTGCCGCGCCCTGGATGACAGCGCGGCCTCTGCCGCGCGATGCTACCAGGGCCGGAACGAATAGCCCTTGTTGTTGGCATCCGCCTGAGCGCTCGGCCCGTCGTCGTCCCCCGCGGGGCGATCCAGCGTGAGCATCAGCTCGTAGCGCTCGTGCGGCCGGCTTCCGACCAACAGCGGCGCGACTTTGATCTCGAGCGTGCTGGTCCGCTTGCCCCATTCCTTCTTGGAGAAGAGAGTCCGCCCGGCGTGCTCTTCGATCTCGCGCTCGAGTCCATGGACCTGCACCAGGTAGGCGACCAGCCGGGCGGGATCGCCGGTGACGCCGCGGAAGGTGATCCGCCGGGCCCGATGCTGGTTGTCGAAGAAGTAGGTGAGCGCGCCGGCCAGATCGTCGTGCCCGGTTCCCGTGACGAGCGCCACGCGATAGCCTTTGAGCCCGTAGTCGCCTGCCGCCGTGGAAACCCGCCCCCATCGGCCGCTGACCCACGACGCGGTCGCGTCGAAGCGGAAGATCTCGGCGAAGTTCGCTACCGTGGGGCCTTCCAGGATCTCGGGCGTGGCCGTGGTCGCCCGGGGCACGGGGGCCGGCTTGGCGACCAGCGGGATCTGCGGTTCGAGGTCTGCTGACAGGGCTTCATCCACGGTCATGGTCGAGCCCGACGGTCCCAGCAGTTGCTTCACCGACGGATGATGCATCGCATAGGGGACAGCGACCGAAGCTCCCAAGAAGCCTGCCAACAGCAGCGGTCGGTTCGACATGGCATACGCTCCAATCCTGGAGACACTTGTTCCGCGTGCCCATCCGCCGATGCGAGGGAACTCCGCGGCACATCTCCAGAGATCGACCGATCAAGGACGTGAACTTGGGCCGACGACGACGCGGCGTTGCGATCGGCAGGCGTGTCACATCCGGCACGTTACGACCGACTGCGCTCCAGCAAGGTTGATACGGCGGCCAGCGCCCGATCGAGGACCTCGGCCGTCGGCATCGGCAGCGTTACGAACGCTCGTCCGTTAGGATCGTGCGAGACACCGATAGCTGGCGCCTCCGAAGCAGAGCGGCCGGGTGCCGCCGGGGAAGAGGTCGAGCGGGCCAGTTCTTCGAGCCAGGTCAGGCCGAGTTGCAGCAACCCGCCCCAGGGATTCGCCTCGGTTGGTGGCGACGAAGCAGCGGCCGATCGTCGGCCCGCGTTGCCAGCAGAACTCGTTGGTGCGGTCTGTTTGCGGCTTTGGGAATCCGTAATGCCTGTCGCCGCGCTGGCCACCGCGCCGTTGGGCTTGGGAATTCGATCGGTCACCTGCTCCACCGTCTCCAGGAACTTAGTGAACCGTGATCCGCCCAGCGAGATCTCCTTCTCTCCTCCGTCCAGGATCCCCGCGGCCAGCCCCTTTTTGAAGGCCAGCACTTCCAGCATCCCCTCCTCAATCGTCCCTTGCGAGACGAAGTTCACCACCTGCACCGGGCGAGTCTGTCCCAGGCGATGAACGCGGCCGATCCGCTGCTCCAGGATGGCCGGGTTCCAGGGGATGTCGAGGTTCACCACCACCGAGGCGTGCTGCAGGTTCAACCCCACCCCGCCCGCATCGGTGGATAAGAAGCCGCGGCACTGGGGATCTTCGCGGAATCGCTCGACCAAGGCCTTGCGCTGCGGGCCGGGGACGCTGCCGGTGAAGAGGACGTGGTCCCACTTGCGGGCTTTGAACCGCCGGCGGACCATCTCGTGCATCCGCGTCCACTGGCTGAAAACAACTGCCTGGGTCAGCCCTTCGTCGGCGAACTGCTCGAGCAGCGCCGCCAGTTCGTCGCACTTCACGCCGAAGTCGGTTTTGTGATCCATCAGGTAGGTGCTGTCGCACGACATCCGCATGTTCTGCAGAGCGATCATCAGCCGCTGCTTGTCCTCTTCGGACAGGAAGCCGAACCTGCGCCACTTGGCCACGACACGGGCCACGAACTCGCGGTTCTGTTCGTGCTGCTCCTGCTGCTGCGGGGTCATTGGCACAAAGACCGTCTTCACGATTCGCTGAGGCAGTTGCTTCAGCACTTCGTCCTTGCGCCGGCGGAGCAGCACCGGGGCCAGGGTGCGGCCGATGCGGTCCAGATCGCGATAGCCGACCACGCGGCCGGTGTCGTCGAACTGCTGATGCTCGTGCAGGAAGCGGTAGGTTGGGCCCAGCCGATGTGGATCGACAAAGCTGACGATCGAGGCCAATTCTTCCAGGCGATTCTCGAGCGGGGTGCCGGTGAGCACGATGGCATAGGGAGACTCGATCCGCTTCACGCTGCGGGCGGCACGGGTGTTCCAGTTCTTGATCCGCTGGGCTTCGTCCAGAATGACCAGGTCGGGACGCCAGGCGGCAATAGCCGGCAGATCGCGGTGGATGGTGTCGTAGTTGGTGATCTTGTAGAAGCTGCTCTCGGTGAACTGCTGACGCCGGCGAGGGGAGAGGCCCGCGATGACCTGCGTCGGCCGCTCGGCGAAGCGGGCGATCTCTCGCTCCCACTGATGCTTGAGCGAGGTCGGCGCCACGACCAGCACGCGTTCAACCCCCAGTTGCCGGGCCATGATCTCCACGGCGGCAATCGCCTGCACCGTTTTGCCCAGGCCCATCTCGTCGGCCAGGATGGATCGCCCGGCGCGAGCGGCGAATAAAGCCCCCTCGCGCTGGTAATCGTAGAGAGAGACCTTTACCAGGTCGTTCATCGCCGCGCTGCGAATGCCGCGCGGAACGCCTGGGCCAACCGCTCGCGGCGGAGCGTTTCGTCGCGATGCGCGGCCACCAGAGCCCGCACGTCGTCGTAGACCCTCAGGTCGTGGTCGATCCGCGCGGCCGCGGTGAGGAAATCGTCGAAGCGATCAAAGGCCTCGTCGTCCAGCCGGCTCTCGGCGTTGAAGTGCCGGGCGGCCAGCCGAGCCAGTTCGCGCGGGCACTCGCTGCCGGGTCGGAAGTGGACTTCCCGGCGGGCGCCGTACAGCACGCAGACCTCACTGTACGGAGGCAGGAACCCGGCCTTGAGCGCCTGCTTGCCTCCCCGCTTCTTCTCGAGCCGCGCCAGCGTGAACTCAATGTGCTTGCAGGTCCCCAGCGCGTTGGTGGCGAAGTCTGGGCACGAGCAGAAATTCTCGCCCGGCGAAGTGCCCCGGATCGCCACGCGATAGAGGCTCTTCCGCGCAGGATTGGCCACCTGGAACTCGGAGAAGACAGGCTCGGTCCCCAGATTCTTCAGCAGAAAGGGCTGTTCGCGGCCGTGCTGTCGGCGAAGTTCGAGCTGCCATGCTTCCAGGGTCATGCCCTCGGGCTGGCGCGAACGCGAGAGGCTGGCCGATTCGCCCCGCTTGCTGCGGCGCGACTTGCCCGCGGTGCGACGGGTACGGAGCTTGCTCTTGGAACGTGTAGTGGGGCGTGACGCCTGAGAACGAGCCAAAAGCTTGCCGCTGCGAACCATGCCGCACCTCCGTGTAAGCTGAGATTCCATTCGCACTGTGCGAAAGAATTTTAGCCAAAACGGCGGCGGCACGCGAGGGTTTGCTTACATGCGGTCGAGCGAGTCGACCCAGCGCATCAGCTCGGCCAGTTGATCCGGCGTGAGCTGCGCGGCGGTGTCGCCTTGCTCCTTCACGGTGACCGGATATTTGAACTGCCGCAGCTTCTCGATACCCGCCTTGATCTGCGCGGCACGCTGAGCCTTGGCGGCGTTCGTGAGGTAGAAGGCCTGGCGGTAGATCGGCTCGTTCTCGGGGGGCTGCGCGGTCACGGGGCCATCGACGCTGGCCACGGCGCGGACCAGGTCGCGATGCTGGAAGGCCAGTTGCAGAGCCTGCGAGCCTCCGCCCTGGTAGCCGTGGGCCACGATGCGGGTGCGGTCGACGTTGTAGTCGGCGATGACCTTGTCGAGCACCTTCTTGAGGAAGCCGATCTCGGTGGGGAGCCACTTATTGGCGTCGGTGCTCTTGGGAGCGACCAGAATCAGATCGTTCGCGTCGCAGTGGGCCTTCCACCGAGCGAGCAACTCGTCGTCCTTATATCCGCCCGGCTCGTGGATCCACATCAGGATGCCGTGCGGCACGTTGGGATCGTAGTTGTCCGGCACGTACATCAGATAGTTGTTCTCGAACTCGGTGATCTTGCGATCCTTGAGCAGGCCGACTTCCGGACGTGCGCCGGCCGGAGCACCGCCAGCAGCCCGGGCAGCGGGGAGCTTCTCAGGGACGAACTCGGGGATGCCGGTCAGCGTGGCTTCAACCGTAAGGTTCTCGCTGCCGCGCTTGAGCACAACCGGAGTTTTCTGCTGGAACTTGAGACCGGCCAGCGATTCGAGCATGTCGTCGCGGCGTTTCACAGGCAGACCAGCGATGGAGGTGATGATGTCGCCCGCTTTGATCCCGGCCTTGTCGGCCGCGCTGCCGGGATAGACAAAGCGGACCTGCACTCCGTCGGCGTCGCTGCGCGGCGAGCGCATCGGCAGGATGCCCAGGAACGGATGCTGGTAGGGCTCAAGCTTGTCGACCAGCGTCATTTTCTGCTCGATCCGCTCCTTGTCGCGCATCACGGCCACGGTGATCTCTTCGCCCGCGTAGCGAGGTCCGATGACCTGCTTGATCTGGCTCTGGCGTTCGACCTTCTGGCCTTCGATCTCGACGAGCTTGTCCCCCGCCTTGAGACCCGCGTCAGCCGCTGGCGAACCGGCTCGCACCGTGGCGATGGTGGCATCGCCCGACAGGGGATCCCCCTTGAAGCTGATGCCCATCACGCCGGGATGGAGATCCTTGCCCGATTTCATGACGGGGAGCATCTTGTAAACCTGCTCGAGCGAGACGGCGAAGCCGATGCCCGAATCGTACCATTCGACGCCCGCCAGTTCGGAACTCTGCTGCTGCGAAAGGGGGACCAGAATGCCGGCTACGCGGCCTCTGATGTCGACCAGCGGCCCGCCGTAGTTGCTGGGCGATACCTTGGCGTCGGTCTGGATGGCTTTGCCCCAGATGCGCTTCGTGGCGCTGACAATCCCGACTGAGACATTCGGCTGGTTCCCTTCGTAGGTGCGGCCAATGGCCACCGCCCACTGACCGACCTTCACGTCCTTCTCGGGAACAAACTCAGGCACAGGGAGCGAGCCGAGCTTTAACGCGACGACATCGACCTTGAGCAACGCGAGCTGGCGGTTGCGATCGGTGGCGACCAACTTGGCCGGCGCGCGGCTGCCGTCGGCCAGACCGACCAGTATCGAAGTCGGCTTTTGGGCGAAGTTAAAGGCGCTGGAGATGATGTAGCCGTCGTCAGTCAGCACCACGCCCGTCGTCGGGCCGGTCCCGGCCAGCATGGCCCCTTGGCCTTGGCCAACCTTCTCGAGCCCGCCCACGGTCTGGATTTGCACCACGGAGGGGGCCACGCGCAGCACCGCCGCGCGGGTGGCCTGCTCTTCGAGCGCTTCCAGGTCGTCTTGAGCGCCAGCTGCCGAAGTGAAGAGAGCGACAAAGCCCGCAAGCACGAGGCACGAACCAAAGCGTCGAATATTCTGCACAGGATTCCCCTGGCTGGAGCGTCGGACGGAGAAAAGACGTTGCATGTGCGGAAAGCTCATGGCTTGATCCCGGGGGCCGCCGTCTGGGCGGAGAGTTCCACTTCCATCAGTTCTTGATCGCGGATCACCGTCAGACGGACCTTGTCGGCCCGATCGATCCGCTCCAGTTCGTCGATCAGCAGCTTGCACGATTGGACCAGGCGGCCGTTGACGAACAGCACCAGGTCGTCGGCCTTGAGCCCCACATGGGCGGCCGGCGAATTGAGCCGGATCTGATCGATGAACGGGGGAGTCCGCTCCAACACATCGGGGACCAGCGAGATACCCAGGATGGCGGCGCTCAACGCTTGGGCCGGCCTTTCGCCCTTGTCGTCGACGGCGACCGAACGCTTGATCCCCTTGATGATGTCTTCGACACTTTGCCGCATCTGGTCGTTGGGGACCGCGTAGTTCAGCCAGGTGTTATTGAGCGAGTTGCGGAGTTCTTTGCCCAGCATGCCCAACAGTTCGCCTTGGCGATTGGTCAAAGCACCGCCGGCGGCGCCGGGGTTGTTGGTCATGGCGTCGAGCACGTAGATCTGTCCGCGGAAGGCGGTCTCGAACACGCCCCGTCGAGCTTCGAGCGGAGTGCGGATCGAGACGATCCCGTGCTGCACGCTGACCGGCTCGTTGCCGGTGGCCACGCCGTACAGATTGCTGAAGGCCAGCACCTTGCTGCCGGGGGCGGCTTCGGTCGGCTTGGCCAGATCGAAGTGGGGCAGGTCCTTGGCGTCGATCTTCAGCACGGCCAGCTCGAGCTTGGGGTCGGCCCCCAGCAGCTCTACCTGTTCGATCTTCTTCTTGGTCTTTTCGTCGACGCGCGATTTGCCTTGTTCGAACTTGCGGCCGCTGTCGAGCGTGATGGTGATGAACTCGGTATCGAGCACGTAGCTCCAGACCGTCAGGATGTGCCCTTCCGAGGAGATCAAAATGCCGGTCTGATAGGGTTCGAGCCCGCGGAAGCCGCCCGCGCCGTAGATCTTAACAACCTTGGGGCTGACGTCGCGGACCACCTGACGCGGGTCGGCCGCCTGGGCGGTCGAGCCCAGGGACAAGGCCAGCAAAGCGGCAAGCAGCACGGGGAATTGCAGGGTTCTGAGCACGATTATTTCTCCGCTTTCGCTTCCAGCTTGAGCTGGCCGAGCTTGAAGTTGCCGAACACCTTGTCGCCGTTGCGGACTTCCATGCGATGGGGCAGGCTGCGCCCTTCGACCTCGGCGTACTCCGAGAAGAACACCTCGCACGGATCGGCATCGTCATCGGGAATCATCTCGATCCCCAGCAGATGACCCTTGGCCGGATCGAAATAGAAGCGGCACTCGACATTGGCATGCGTGCCGGTCAGGACGTCGACGATGCCGTGGCCGGCCAGGGGCAGGGTGCCCAGGTAGTGCATCTCGCCGAACTTCTTGGGCCCTTCGATCAGCAGTCGCCGCCACAGGTACAGGGCGGCGCTCAGGCCGCCGGAGCCGGCCGGCTCGAGCGTGACGCTCAGGTCGTCGGTGATCGGCAGGTTCGAGTCCCCCAGCGGCAGCACGCCAGCCACGGACTTGTCGCTAATGGTGAACTTGACCTGGCCATCCTCGCTGGGCAGGGTCCAAGTGCCGGTCAGATCCTTGAAGTCGCCGCGGGCGATAAAGGCCGCCCACACGCGATCCTGGTTGAAGCGGTTGAAGTAGAAGTTGGCGTAGCCCGGCTTGGCTTCGAAGAAAGGCTTGACGGCCTCGGGCATGGGAGCCGGGGCACCGGCGGGCTTCAAGGGGATCGGCTTCTTGCCGTCCTCCTTCTTGGGCTCCGGCTCTTTCTTCTCGGGCTCTTTCTTCTCTTCATCCTGCTTTTTCTTGCCTTCCTCGCGCTTGCGGGGCTCAGGCTTGCGTCCCTCGACCTTCGAGGCCAACTCGCCCGTGCGATGCACGCCGCGCAGGCGAACCAGCACTTCAACCTTCTGGCCTTCGTGGCGGAAGACCAGCGGCACGCGCCAGCCTTGCGGGAAGATGCCCAGGGCGTTCTTAAAAGCATTGACCGTGCGGATCGGCCGACCGGCGAAGCTCACGACTTCGTCGTTGTAGCGCAGCCCGCGGCGAAAGGCGTCGGTATGTTCCAGGATGTTGCTGACGACCACGTCTCCCTCGGCGTTGGTGGCAACCTGCGCCCCAAGCGTGGCATGATCGACGATCGCGCCGCTCTTCAGATGGCCCATGAAGTTCTTGATCTGATTGATCGAGATGGCATAGCCGACGCCCACGTTCACGCGGCCCCGCTTCTCGAACGAGCCGCGGCCGTTGATGCCGATCAGCTTGCCTTCGGCGTCGAACAGCGGACCGCCCGAGTTGCCCGGGTTGATCGAGGCATCAACCTGGATGCAGTCGGCGTACTCGAGCAGGGTGCCGGCCGGATACTGATAGCGCCGTACACCCGAGACGATGCCAAAGGTAACGGTCGGCGTGAAGTCAGTGGCCAACAGAAAGGGGTTGCCCATCGCAAAGGCGTTGTCCCCCACCTGCACCTCGTCGCTGTCCCCCATTTCGGCAACGGGGAAGTCGGTGCGGCCCAGCAGCTTGATCAGGGCCACATCTCCCACAGGATCGATACCCACGATCACGGCGTCGTAGAGCTTGCCGTCGTCCAGCCCGCACTTCATGGCGTTGCCACAAGGTTTGGTGACGTGGAAATTGCTCAGCGCGTAGCCGTCGGGCGTGATCAGGACGCCAGAGCCGCCGCCACCGCCGCCGACCGCAAATACGGCCACGACCGAGGGGCGAACTTTGTCGACCACGGCCACACGTTTGGCTTCGGCCTCGAGCACCTGCGCGGGAACTTCAGCCCGGGCGACGCGGCTAAGCGAACCGGCCAGCGTCAGGAGCAGGAGAAAAGGAACTGCCGATCGCTTCATTTGATAATCCTTGCTTCGCAGAAATCGACGTGGTCCCCTTCGTCGCGATTCTTTCCGTAGTCGATAAACAGTTCCAGGCGGTTCACGCCCGAGACATCCAGATCCAGGGCCTTGCCGCGCGGTTTGTCGTTGCCCGACAGGTCGCCGGTGAACAGAACGCGGTCGTCGCCGCGGATGATGACTTTGGCATTGCCGCGGGCACCGATGCTGTCGTCGATGCCGACCACCGTCTGAAAGCGGCGGTACTCGCGTCCCAGCCGATAGACCAGCTGTGTGCGGCTGCGAACGGCGACCCCCTTGTTGAAGGCGCGGCCTTCGATTGAGAGAGGGCCGCCATCGAGACTGCGGTCGGGTTTGGGGAGCGTGTCGACGGCGCGCTCGCCGCCGAACCATGGGGTGTGCTCCATAACGAGCGGTTTCATGTCGCTCAGGTACTGAATCTTGCCCTGCGAGAAATCGAAGCGGCTAAGCTTGTCGACGGGGCGGGCGATCTCAAGGCCAGCCGTTGTGGTGAGCTTGAATTCGTTGCCGGCCAGCGTGAACTTGGCCACGCTGAACTGCGCGCCGCTGGTGTCGGTGACCATACAGACGGCCGGCTTGAATTCGCGGCCGGCCTTGTGGAAGTAGCGGATGGCGAAGACCTTCTCGGGCTTCACGCGGACTACGCCGGTTCCCGGATCGAACTCGTAGCGGTCGTTCACGTCCCCCATGACTCCTTCGAGGAAGTCGAGGGAGTCATCTTTGCGGATCACCAGCACATCGGTGCCGATCTCGCGCTCCAGGATCTTGTCGAACTGGCCCGCCAGTCCGTCATTCAGACTCTGCACGCGGACCCGGGCAATATCGCGGTTGGGCAGTTCCAATTCTCCGCCCGAGATCAGCGTGACTTTTGCCGTTCCCTTGGCGACCTTGAAGTCTTTGACCGGCAGGATCGAGCCGTCGACCAGCACCACCTCGTACGCGCCGCTGGCGGGGACCACAGGCGAGGCCGGGATCGTCAGGTTTAACAGGTCCTGCACGTTCACGGTCGTGGGGCCTGCGGCTCCTTCGACCACCACCTTGTCGGCGGTGACCTCGACCAGCGCGCCGCTGACGGCCTGCCCGGAGAACGTTTGCACCTGAACTTGCGGAGGGGCCGCGACCAGGCCCGCTGCCAGGACGAGACTGAAGGCGGAACAGGTAAGCATGGGGGAAACCTCAGGGGGCCGACGTCGCGGGAGGGGGAACTACTGTGTCGGCAGAGGGCGGGATCGTGGCTGGGTAAAATGGACTGTGCCGGGTGAGTCCGGCACAGTCTCTCGATTCTAATTGAAGCGGACGCGTGTCGCTTACTTGGGGGCTTTCTCGCTCCCCTCGGTGGCGATCTTGCGGAAGTAGCTCTCGATCACCTCGCCGTAATGGGCGGGGAAATCTTTGCTGATGTCCTGCAGGGCCTTTTCGCGATCCTTGGGGGACATGTTGCCCCAGCCGACTTTGGAGCCAATCCCCTTGCGGTCGACATCGCCGGCACCGCGGCCGCCTGCGGCCGAGCTTTCACTGGCCGGAGCGCCGGACTGGATGCCGTTGGCTTTGCCGCTGCCGCCGCCACCGCCGCCACCCCCGCCGCCACCACCACCCCCGCCGCCGCCCTTTTCTTCCAGCTCCTTGATCATCTTGTCCAGGGCAGCGATCACGTCGTCCTCGACCTTGATGACCTTCTTGCCGGTGCGGCCCAGTTCCAGACGACGTTCGATGTCTTCCATCTGGCGGGAGATCGTGTCGAGCGACTCGTCTTTGAGTTGGCTCAGGTCGTGATGCATCAGCATCGCCACCGAACGGTAGCGCGTGGGAGCATCGGCCACGTCATCCATCAGCTTGTTGAGGCAGGCCAGGCCGAGCGCCTTGTGCAGCAGGCGGTGGTGAGCCACCCCCTGACTGAAGAGCAGGGTGGCCGGATCGGCCACTTGCTCGGGCTTAAGTTCGACGATCTGGTCCAGCGATTCTTCGTAGTAGCGCTCCTTCGAGAGCCAGCGGCCGTAGTAGAGCCGCAGGTTGTCGCGGACCACGGGAGACAGGTTCTTGTCCTGCAGCCACGCGGTGTCGGGGAGCATCTTCTTGTCGCGCGGCTGCGAGCAGAGAGCCACCAGGGCCTTGGCCCGATCGTCGCTGGCGGCCGCGGTAAAGGCGACGCGCTCCAGCAGATCAAAGCCGCTGACCTTCGTATCGGCGGGCCAGGCTTTCTCGGCCGCGGCAATCTGCTCGGGCGTTGCCTTCTGCTCGGTCAAGGCGGCGAAGAACTGGGTGCGAATGGCTTCGGCCTCGGCGCTCTTGAGCGTGGGGACCTTGGCCAACGGATTCACGGGATACAACGGGGCCGTGATGTCGGGCGTCGCCGCCGGCGCGGGCTGCTTCTCCGGTTGCGGTTCGGGTTGATCTTCCTGAGCCCACAGGGCCGCGGGAGCAACCGCCAGCAACGCGCCGGCCATCCATTTGCATTGCCTGGACCATTTGTTCGTGGTGCTCATTTGTTCTTCCCGATGGCGATGTCTTTAGTGACTTTCTGAATCCGCTGTTCCCGCTCCGAAAGTTTATCGAGTGCTTCGAGCAGCTCAGGCTTGTCGGCCTGTTCACCGTCGACAAGACGCGAGAACCGCTTGGTGCGGTCGTTCACCCGCAACTGCAGCGACCTAATCATTTTGAGCTCGGCGAGCATATCAATCAACGGTTGATCCTGCGGAGGACTTTCTCCTTCGCCCGGCGGCGGAGGAGGTTCCTCTTTATCCTTTTGTGCCTTTTGTAGGGCCGCGATCATCTCTTCCAGGGCGGCAATGATGTCCTCTTCCACCCCCTGAGTGATCGGATCGACCTTGTCCTGAGCCAGGCGGATGACGACCATCTCCATGTCATCCCGCATCTGCTCGACCGCTTCGGGGAAGGCCGCGGCGCTCCCCTCCTCCTTCAGGATCGTCAGGGCCTTGTTGCACTCGATGACGATCTGCGATTCCCGGCGGCTCAGTCGGCCGGCTTCGATTTCGTGATTTCGGCCCCGCTGGTCGGCCGGCACACGGTCCAACAACAGCGTTCCTTCGTAGACGGTGATCTGCATTTCGAGCATCTTGCGGAAGCGAGCTTCGAGCATGGCCAGCATCCGCTCGATCTCTTCTTCGCGGAGCTGACGCAGAATTTCTTCGAGTTCGGCCTTGGCCTGCTTCAGGTTGTCGAGAGCCTCTTCCTGCTTCTTCAGGCTCGACTCGCGACGGGCCTTCTCGAGTTCCTGCTGGGCCTCACGCATCTTCTGCTCGGCCGCTGCGATCTTCTTGCGACCCGGTGTTTCGTCTTCGTCCGGCTTGTCCTCGTCGGGACCCGGAGGTGATTCCTCACCCTCTCCCCCCTTGCCGCCACCTTTTCCTTCACCCTTGCCTTTGCCTTTCCCTTCGCCCTTGCCCTCACCCTTCCCTTCGCCCTTGCCCTCACCCTTCCCTTCGCCCTTGCCCTCACCCTTCCCTTCGCCCTTGCCCTCTCCCTTTCCTTCGCCCTTGCCCTCTCCCTTTCCTTCGCCCTCACCCTTTCCTTCGCCCTTGCCCTCACCCTTTCCTTCGCCCTTGCCCTCACCCTTTCCTTCGCCCTTGCCCTC
>Ga0105047_10000503_pt1 | contig 66478 bp, 51 predicted proteins | sample MAT04_FD_78384 | JGI IMG/M metagenome (GOLD analysis project Ga0105047, IMG submission 78384) | Freshwater microbial communities from Lake Fryxell liftoff mats and glacier meltwater in Antarctica - MAT-04 (megahit assembly) | ecosystem: Environmental > Aquatic > Freshwater > Ice > Liftoff... | reverse complement strand
GGCACCTGTGTCGCTGGCACCTGTGTCGCTGGCACCTGTGTCGCTGGCACCTGTGTCGCTGGCACCTGTGTCGCTGGCACCTGGGGCCGATTGATCGGTGGCCACGTCTTCTTCAGCAGGAGCGGCAGCTGCCTGCTCGTTCCATTGCTCTTGGGTGAGGATCGTGCCATCGGCGGCATGCCATTCCATCGCACCTGTCTCGGCGTTGGCAACCCACTCGCCCTCTTCGTAGTCAGCGTCGTCGTCGAGCCCTTCGAGCGGCTCGGTCTCGCCGCGAATGTCGATGCGGACACCGGTGAGGCGGGCAGCCAAGCGTGCGTTCTGGCCTTCCTTGCCGATGGCCAGGCTGAGCTGGTTGTCGGGCACGATCACGTCGGCCTGGGTGCCGTCGTCGCTGATGATGACGGCAACGACCTTGGCCGGCGACAACGCCTTGGCCACGAAGTCGGCGAGGTCTTCGCTGAACGGCACGATGTCGATCTTCTCGCCACGCAACTCGTTGACAACCATGCGAACACGGCCGCCACGGGCGCCCACGCAGGCACCTACAGGGTCGACGTTGTGGTCGTTGCTCCACACGGCGATCTTGGTGCGGTGGCCGGGCTCGCGAGCGCAGCCCTTGATCTCGACGATGCCGTCGGCGATCTCGGGGACTTCCAGCTCGAACAGGCGCTTGATGAGGCCCGGGTGCGTGCGGCTGACGACGATCTGGGGGCCCTTGGCGGTCTTGCGCACCTCGACGATGTATGCCTTCACACGGTCACCGGGGACGGGCCGCTCGAACGGCACCTGCTCGGCCTTGGGTAGCAGGCTTTCCACCCGGCCCAGGTCGAGCAGGGTATAGCGATCGTCGGCCTGCTGAATGATGCCGGTGACGATGTCGCCTTCGCGGTTGGCGTACTCCTCGAACTTGCGGTCGCGCTCGGCCTCGCGGATGCGCTGGCTCATCACCTGGCGGAAGGTCTGGGCGGCGATGCGACCCATCTCCTCCTTGCGGGGCGTGTCGTCGCGCTCGTTGACCCAATTGCCGTCTTCGTCGACATCGAAGGCGGTGAAGGTGAACTCGAACGTGTCGGGATGGATTCCGACTTCCACCTCAGCAGCGGCGCCGGGGCGACGCTTGTAGGCGGTTGCCAACGCGTCGACCAACACCTGCAGCAGGGTGTCGACCGAAATGTTCTTCTCGTTGGCCAACATCTTGACCGCTTCGGACATATCGAGGCTGCTCACCGGGCCTCCTCCTTCGTAGATGCAGACGCCGGCGTTGCCGATGTCGTGGATACTGATGTCGTAGATGTCGCCGGCCCACTCGAGGACGTCGCAGGAGCAGCCTTCTTGGCTGCTGCCTTCTTCGGCTTGTCTGCCACGGCAGGCTTGCCGGGCTTGGGTGCCGGACCCCACACGAAGACCGTGCGGGCCCGATCGATCTGGTCGAAGGCGACGGTGCGCTCTTCGATGCCATCCGCCCCTGCCGTCTTGGAGCTTGGCGTGTCGAGCCGAATGGTGGCTGACTTGTCGTCGGCGGCGATGAGAACACCCTGAACGCGGCGACCCACATTGACGGTGTCGCGCAGGCGGACGGCGATGGTCTTGCCGATTTCACGCTGATAGTGCGCCGGGGTGCGCAGCGTGCGCTCGAGGCCGGGGCTGGTGACTTCCAGGGTGTAATGCCCGGGCAACGGGTCGTGATGGTCGAACTCGCGACCGATCAGCCTGGTGGCCAGCGCAATGGCTTCCAGGTCGATGCCACCAGGGCTGCCAGCCGGAGTATCGATGGTGACACGCAGCGTGCCGCCACGGAACTCGAGGTCGTAGAGGTCGAGTTTGAGGTCGGCGATGATCGGCTCGACCAGCGAACGAACACGCTTGAGATTGCTGGCATCGCTCATTTTCGACCTCCTTTCGACGTTTCGTTGGGCATCCGACGAGTGTTGTGGGGCCAGAACTGGGCCCTAGCAGTAAAGAAGGCGTGGGCTCAAGAGCCCACGCCTCTAGTTCGGTGAACTTCAAAGACCCGACGAGTATAGCGGGCAACAGGTAGGGTTCGGCCTGCCTTGCGCTGCCTCCGGCGGCCCTTCCATCTCCCCGAAAGGTGTCAGCTGTGCTGCGAATGTCGACGTTGTTTCTCCGTACTCTGCGCGAGGACCCCGCCGACGCCGAGGTTGCCAGTCACCGGCTGCTCGTGCGCGGCGGCTACATTCGTCGCGCTGCGCCGGGCGGGTTCACCTGGCTGCCGCTGGGTTGGCTGGTCTACCGCAACATCGAGCGCATCGTTCGTGAGGAGATGGACCGCGAGGGGTTCCAGGAGGTCCACTTTCCTGCGCTGCTGCCCCGCGAGCCCTACGAGGCCACCGGTCGCTGGACCGATTACGGCGACAACCTGTTTCGCCTCAAGGACCGCAAGGGTGCCGACTTCTTGCTGGCACCCACCCACGAAGAGATGTTCACCCTGCTCGTGAAGGACCTGTACAGCAGCTACAAGGATCTGCCGCTGGTGATCTATCAGATCCAGACCAAGTACCGCGACGAGGCACGCCCTCGCGCCGGCCTCTTGCGCACCCGCGAGTTCGTGATGAAGGACAGCTACAGCTTCGACATCGACGACGAGGGGCTGGATGCCAGCTACCAGAAGCATCGCGTGGCATATCAGCGCACGTTCGACCGGTTGGGCCTTCCCTACGTCATCGTGTCCGCGATGAGCGGCGCCATGGGCGGCTCGGCCAGCGAGGAGTTCCTGGCGCCGATGGCAGTCGGCGAAGACACGTACGTGCGCTGCACCTCGTGCGACTATGCGGCCAACACCGAGGCCGTTCGGGTCGCTCCCCCGGCAACCGTGGCTTTCGAGGGCCTCCCGGTGGCGCTGGTCATCGATACTCCCGACACGCCCACCATCCAGACCCTGGTCGACCTCTTCAACGCACGCCCTGACCTCCGTCGCGAGGACCGCGAATGGCTGGCGTCGGACACCTTGAAGAACCTCGTCGTCAGGTTGAAGTACCCCGACGGCACGGTCACCGCGCTCGCCATCGGCGTCCCGGGCGACCGCGAGGTCGACATGAAGCGTCTCGAAGCGCAGGTTTCGCCTGCCGAGATCGAGCCGTTCAGCGAGGACGACTTCACCCAGAACCCGCACCTTGCCAAGGGTTACATCGGGCCGGGCTCGCTGGGCGAGGACAAGCCGGCCGGCATCCGTTTCCTGGTCGACCCTCGGATCGTGGACGGGACCCGCTGGATCACTGGCGCCGATTCGCACGGCCGCCACGTCAAGGACCTGGTGATGGGTCGCGACTTCACACCCGACGGCATCATCGAAGCCGCCGAGGTTCACTCCGGTGACCCATGCCCCAACTGCGGCTCGCCCTTGGAGATGGCCCGCGGTATCGAGATGGGCCACATCTTCCAGCTCGGCCGCAAGTACGCCGAAGCCTTGGGCCTTACCGTGCTCGACGAGAACGGCAAGACCCGCGTCGTCACCATGGGCTCCTACGGCATCGGCGTCTCGCGGGCGGTCGCGGCCGTCGCCGAACTGAACTGCGACGAAAAGGGCCTGGTGTGGCCACGTGAGGTTTCACCTGCCGATGTGCACATCGTCGCCACCGGCAAGGCCACTGACCCTCAGTTGCCGGCCGCCGAGCTGCTGGCTGCCGAGTTTGAGGCTGCCGGGCTGCGTGTACTGCTGGACGACCGGATTGGCGTCTCGCCCGGCGTGAAGTTCAACGACGCAGAGCTGCTGGGTATGCGCACCATCGTGGTGGTCGGCCGCGGCCTGGCCGACGGCCTGGTCGAGGTGAAGGACCGGCGCACCGGCGAGCGCGAAGACGTCGCCCTCGCAGACGTCGTCGCCCACCTCAACGGCCGATAACCACCTGTCGCTGCTTCTGTGACCTTTGGCCCTTTCGTCGTCGCGGGCTGAGGGAAATCATTACGGTATGAAACTGCTGCTGATCGAGTCAACCGCCGGCAATGCCACCGCGATCGGCGCGCAGCTGGCGGCCGCCGGCCATGACGTGGTTGCGTGTACGGACGAACACGGTGGCCCCTGCCGCGGCGTCCACCGGCACGCCGACTGCCCGCTGGAGCAGCACATCGATCTGACGATCGTCGCTCGCGACCCTGCAGCCGCTCGCTCGCTGGCGGAGATGGGTTCGGTGTGTGCTGAGCGCCATCGTGTGCCGATGGTGGAGGTCGATCCGCGCCAGATCGATGACGAACTGCCAAGCGTGGTCGTCGCCTCGGCCTTGGCCAAGCGCACGACCGAGCTCCGCTATGCGGCCGCAATCATCGAGGAGCTGTCGCACCTCCCAGCGCTCGTCGACGTCGACCGCACGCCGAGCCGTATCCACGTCACTGTCCAGGTTCCGGCCAGCCAGGACACTCCACAAAAGCTGTCCGCCATCGCCGACCGCGCTCGCCACGCCGTTCGCCAACACGATCCGTATGTGAACTGCATCGACGTGTCGGTGGTCTGCTACCCAGACCCCAGGTGAGCCGGCAACGCCAGCGGGGGCCCCGGCACGTCAGCTGAAGCGGGCCAGGCCTTGGTCGATCACGACGCGGTCGCCGACCGAGGTCGTGAACACGGCCTCGCCGTCACCGATCCGCCAGACGCGTACGGTCAGCTCATCGCCGGGCATCACCGGCGAGGAGAAGCGACCTTCGATGTGATGGAAGCGAGTGACGTCGTTGTCGGCAAGCGCGCCCAGCAGGGCACGCCCGGTGAATCCGTACGTGCACAGTCCGTGCAGAATCGGTCGGTCGAAGCCACCGACGGCGGCGAACGAGGGGTCTGTGTGCAGCGGGTTACGGTCGCCCGACAGCCGATAGACGAACGCTTGGTCCGAGGATGTCTGCAGGGTGATTTCATGGTCGGCGGCGGTGTCCGCCGGCGGTTCGTTCTGCGGGCCACTGGGCCCACGCTCGCCGCCCCAACCGCCCTCGCCGCGGATGAAGACCGCTGATCGTGTGCTCCACAGCGACTCACCGTCGACGGACTTCACTTCGTTCTCCATGACGACCACGGCAGCCTTGACCTTGTCGTACATGGCAACGACCCGGTCCTGCGTCGTGGCCTGCGCCTCGACGGGGATGGGGCGGTGAAGCGTGATGGCCTGTGACCCGTGTACCAGCAGCGCAAAGTTGAACGAGCCGATCTGACTCATCGCGCTGGCGCCGGGCGAGGCGGTACCGGAGCCGGCAACCACCGCGAACGTCGGGAACACGACCTGCTGCGTGTTCTGTGTGTTCTCGGTGGTGAAGGGCAGGTCGGCCTGGCCGGCACCGATACCGACGGCATAGAGAAGGGCATCCTTCGAAGCCCACGAGATCGACCGAATGTCGCCCGTGGCCCCAACTGCGTCTGGGTTCAGTGCCATATCAATGTGTCCCTTTCATTGGAGATTTGTTGACGGCTGGCAAGGAAATGCGCCAGCGGCGAGCCAGAGGGAGGGAGCAGCCAAAGCGAAGCGGAGGCCAGTCCCGACCCACTTACTTCGGTTGTGGCCAGCCACCGGGCTCGCCGTTCATACCCGAGTTCGGGCGAGTCTTGGACAGCATCTCGGCGACGATGGGGCCGAGCAGCGTGGGGTCGTCGACAGGCGCGTGCGTCTGACCGCGGACCCATCCTTCGGCGACGGCCAGCAGTTGACCGCTGGCCTCGAAAACGCGACCGGTCACGCCAGCGGACTCCTCACTGGCGAGCCAGGTCACGATGGGTGCAATCCAACGCGGCGAGCGAGCTTCGCGAGCTTCATCGGTCTCGGGCGCAGGCCCGAGGCCTTCGGTCATGCGGGTGAGGGCGACCGGGCCGACCGAGTTGACGGTGACGCCGTAACGGCTGAGCTCGAGCGCTGCAATGTTGCTGAACGCTGCGATGCCGGCCTTGGCGGCGCCGTAGTTGGTCTGGCCGGGGTTGCCGTAGATGCCGCTGACCGAGGTCGTGTTGATGATGCGACCCGAGACTGGCTTGCCCGCCTTGCTCTGCTCGCGCCAGTAGGCAGCGGCCCAGCGGCTGGGGGCGAACGTACCCTTGAGGTGCACGTTGATGACCGAGTCCCACTCCTCTTCGGTCATGTTGGCCAGCACCCGGTCACGCAGGATGCCGGCATTGTTGACGACGACGTGGAGGTCGCCGAAGGTCTCGATGGCAGTGTTGATGAGGCGCTGCGCACCCTCCCACGACGACACACTGTCGCCGTTGGAGACGGCTTCGCCACCGAACGCCTTGATCTCCGCGACCACCTGGTCGGCCGGGCTGAGGTCGCCACCGCTGCCATCGACATTGCCGCCGAGGTCGTTCACCACGACCTTGGCGCCGTGGTAGGCCAGGCTCAGGGCATGCTCGCGGCCGATTCCGCGGCCGGCGCCGGTGACGATGGCGACGCGGCCTTCACAAAGTCTGCTCATTGGGGACCCTCTCAGTTCAGAACGTTCGACGCGGCGGGCACATAGCCCGTCGGCCTCGCATCATAAGGTGAGGTGTAGGTCCGACTGCGAGCCGACGCTCGAGACGAACCGATCAGTTGGCGGCTCGCAGCGTTCGCTTTGCGCGACCTTGCAGGATTCGAGCGGTGAGCGCGAACAGCAAGATCGCGATGGCACCCACGGCAAAGGTGAAGAAGATGATGTTGCCGCTATCGCTGCCGGCCTTGAAGCCATGAATGGTGACCATTGCGAACAGCAGGTACGACAACAGGTGGATCGCGTGCCACAACTTGCGTGGCATCCACTTCATGATCCACGAAGTGACCTGGATGATGACCATCAGGTAGAACGCGAACACTCCCCAGGTGATGGCTGCACTGTTCGAGTACTGCAGCTTGGTGAACGGAACGAACAGTTCGCTCCAGCCATAGTGCTCGAAGTTGTCACCCACGAGCGTTGCCATGTGCGCGCCGCTTGTGACAAGCGACAGGACACCGAGGTACCGGTGCAGGTCGAGCAGCCAGGCAGGACGATCAGCCGGCTTCAGCATGCGGGTGATCAGCAAAATGCCCCAGAGGCAGGTGATGCCGAGCACGATCCACGCGACCATCCCGCTGGCACGTGAGAGGTACCACATTGTGTGCGTGTTCATACGGTGAAGTCCTTCAAGGTGGAGGTGGTGTACACCACGCCGTCGGTGTCGACAGTGAGCCCGGCGAGGCCCATCTGCTCCAGCATGACGATCGCGGCTGGGCCAGGCAACATCATCGCCGATGTGGCGAATGCCTCGGCGGTGGCTGCGTCGGCGGCAAGGACGGTGGCATTGATCACACCGCTGTTCGTGGGCAGCAGCGAGACAGGGTCGATGAGGTGGTGAGCGGTCGTGCCATCCGGTCGCTGCCAGTTGCGGATGGTGGTGCCCGACGATGCCATCGCACCGCACTGCATACGCAGTACGGCGACGTGACTCGGAGGATTCCGCGGGTCTTCGATGCCCATGTACCAAGAGTCGTCGTCATCGGGTGTACCCAGCACAACGAGATCGCCGCCGACGTTGACCACCACTCCCGTTGCACCGGCCTCGATCAGTTCCTCGGCGACGATGTCTGCCGCCATGCCCTTACCGATGCCGCCGAGATCGATGGCAGAGTTGGCCGGAACGGTGAGCGTCGACGCCGCATAGTCCCACGAGATCATCGCGCTGAAACCTACCCGCGAACCCACGATCGCCGGGGCCGGGGCATGGGTGGTGGTGCTATGGGTGTACCCGTGTTGCAAGAGTGCGGGCAGCACGGTGATGTCGAAACGCCCCTCGGTCTGACGCCAGGCGAGCACCGCTCGGCTCACCACTGCAAGCGTGTCCTCGTGGACCACCACCGGCATGCCGGGGCTGCGGTTCGCACGGGTGACGTCGCTGTCGTCGAGGAAGCGACTCCACCATGACTCCAGCTGGCGAAGGCGCGCTTCTGCGGTCTCGAGCATGCCCTCGTCGCCGCCGTGGACGACGATGAACGAACGACAGCCCATCACCTTGAATTCACGTTGCACCACCGCCCGCCGGCCAACGGCCGGCGGGCTCACCTCGATGCCCATCACCCCCCGCTGGGTGCGGCCGTCGTGGGCGGCGGGGGTGGCGGTGGCGGTGCCTGTGTGGTGACCGGTGCGGGTGCCGGTGCCGGTGCCGGTGCCGGTGCCGGTGCCGGTGCGGGTGCGGGTGCGGGTGCGGGTGCCGGGGTCGGTGCCGGAGTCGCCGCCGGTGCGGGTGCCGGTGCGGCCGGTTGAGCGGCCGCCGGTGCCGGCTGAGCGGCAACCGGGGCCGCTGCCGCCGGAGTGGTTGGTTGAGCGGCCGCCGGTGCCGGCTGAGCAGCAACCGGGGCTGCTGCCGCCGGAGTGGCTGCCTTGACGGTTCCCGGTGCGGGTGTCGCCGATGCTGGTGCGGCCACCGCGCCGGGGGCGGGAGCCGGAGCAGCGCCCGCAACGATGGCCACTGTCGTGGTCTCACCGATGGCAGGAATCGTGAGCGCAACCGTGTCGCCGGGCTGGACCGGCAACAGGGTGGCAGGGTCGACGGCAACCGTGGTCGTGGCGTTGGGGTCCACCGCCACCATTCCTTCAGCCGGCGGTGCGGCAACGGGCGTGGCAACCGGTCGGTTCGCAGCGGCGATCACAGTTGTCAACCCGAACACGGAGGAAGCCGCGATACCGGTCATCATGATGCGAGCGCCGGCGGCGACGTGCGGGCGCTTGGTGCGCCCCTGCTTGGTGCGCCCCCGCTTCGCGGCAGCCGGCTTGGCGGATGCAGCGTTGGTGCGGCCGGTAGGTGCCGGACGGGGTGCGACCGTTGTCCCGACGGCGCCCGGTGCGACGATCGCATTCGAGATTCCGTCGGGCGACGGCGGTGCCCATGGCTCGTGCATGGCGGGCACCGGCTGCGTGCGGGTGATGGGAAGGTCGATCGGTGCCTGGCCACGACGGGCCCTCATGGCGGCAATTCGTGCTGCTTGGTCCTGGTCAGTCATCGTCGCCCTCCTCTTCATGGTCGTCTCCGTGGTGGTCATCTTCGTGGTGGTCGCCATCTTCGTAATGGTCATCTTCTTCACCAGATGACGGCGCAGTGGTGGTGGCCGCCGGGGGCTGGACAGCTGTCGGAGCCGTCATGGTTGCGGGCGGCATGGTTGCGGGCGGCATGGTAGGTGCCGGGGTTGCGGCCTCCGGCGCCGGTGTGATGCCGTCATCACCGGACGTCTCGACGATTCGAACTTCGATGGGAGCGGCGAGGGCCGTCGTGCTCGGGGCGCCCGGAGCCGCCACATTGGCGACGGCAACGGCGATGTCATCCCCAACGGCGTCGGCGCTGAAGGTGACCAGCTGCATCGTGTCCGTGAACTTCACCTCGACATGCCCGCCCGGGCCAGAGGTACTGACGACAGACCAGCCAGCCCCGGGGACTGCACTGCTCACGCTGAGTGAACCTGCGGTGCGGGTGATGGCCACCGTGCCGGCTGCGCCGACTTGATAGGTGATCGTGCCGTCGGCCGCCACCGGCATGGTGCCGGCCGCCGTCGTTTCGGCGGCGACGAGTTGGGGCTGTGCGCTCGATTGGTCGTGAACATTCACTCCGGCGAACGCCGCACCACTGGTTCCTGCGACGCCGGCAAATGCCAGCCCGATGATCCTTGCTCGATTCGACATTGCTGCTCCTCCGTCTAGGTCCGACCCGACGGACAACATTCAACTACGGGCCCTCCCAAGGGAACGCCCGCTCCGATCCAACGGACATCCAAGACTTCGTCAAGGGAAGCTGTCGCTGTTTCTGGGGAAACTCTTCGAACTCTCAAGGAGGGGCAACCGTCACTCAGACAGCGCGCACCGGACTTCTCAGTCGTCCTCGGGCTCGTTCTCGTGGTCGTCCCCATGGCCGTCCCCATGGCCGTCCACGTGGTCGTCGCTGTGGTCATCCCGGTGTTGGTTCTCGACGGTTCCGCTGCTCGCAGTTGTCGCAGGGGCATTGCCGGCGCCGCCACTCGCCGGCACCAGGCTCTTCGTTTCGATCGAGGTGCCGACGACGCCGAACAACAGGGTGGCATGGAACTCGACCCGCTCGGTCGGCGACTCGAACTTCACCTCGATGTTGGTCGAATCTTCGCTCGTGGCCTCGCGCAACGTCCAGTTGCTGTTGGGAGCAGCCAACACGACGGTCAGCGCGTTGTTGGCAGTGTCGAGGGTGACCATGCCCGCATCACCGACTTGGTAGACAGCCTGTGTGCTCGCATGCGGCAAAGTCGCTGGGGCAATTGCCGGGTCGGGAGGCAGCACTGCATTCTCAGGCGGTGTGGTTGCCAACGGCAGGGCAGCCGAGGGCGAGGTGACTCCGGGCGAGGTGGTGCCTGCTATGTGCACGTTCGCCGCTGCGCCATAGTTGCCGTTGTGGTTGAGAACCTGGGTGTTCACCAACGCAGCGGCAGAGCCGGCGATGAGCACGCCGGAGAGGGATAACACAGCCGCAAGACGAACTTTCACGAGAACATCGTATGACGACCCCGTGCGCCACCTGTCCCAGCGACGTCCAAGATTCGTCCAAATCGACGCTTATGAGAGCGCGGTCGTGCTGCGACGACCGCGATGCGCGTCACAATGAGAGCGTGAAGATCCTGCTCGTCGAGGACGACCGGTCCATAGCTGCGTCAGTGGTCGATGGTTTGACAGCGGAGGGTTTCGCCGTCGAACACGTTTCCACCGGCATCGCCGCACTTGCGGCCACGGACTACGACATGGTCCTGCTCGACCTCGGCTTGCCCGATATGGATGGGCGCGAGGTGTTCCGGCAGCTGCGGGCACGTGCCACCACCCCTATCATCATGCTCACCGCACGTGCCGAGGAGTTCGATCGCGTACTCGGGCTGGAGCTCGGTGCTGACGATTATGTGACCAAGCCGTTCAGCTTTCGTGAGCTGGTGGCACGCGTGCGCGCCGTCGGCCGGCGCACCGTCGATGCGCCTCCCGATACCGGCGCCCCCGACGACGCAGGCTCGACGCAACGCATCGGGGAGTTGTCGTTGGACCGCCGCACACGGAGGGTGTATCTCGGTACTGAGGAGATCTTGCTGACGGCCAAGGAATTCGACCTGCTCGCCTTCCTCGCCACGGCCACAGGCGCGGTGCTCACTCGGACCGACATTCTCGAGAACGTGTGGGACGCTCACTGGTACGGCCCGACAAAGACGGTCGATGCCCATGTGGCCTCATTGCGCAAGAAGCTCGGCAACCACGACTGGATCCAGGCGGTCCGCGGCGTCGGCTTCCGGCTCGAGTCACCCGCATGAGCAAACCGTCCTGCGTCGCCAAGGGTAGGCAGTCATGAAGTGGCGGCTGTTGCTCGCATTCTGCGGGCTCTTGACGATGGTGCTGGTGGCGCAAGATGTGCCACTGGCCACCTATCTCCGGCGGGTGGAGAGCGAGCGGCTGCGCGCAGACCTCCAGCGCGATGCGTTCATCCTTGCGGGGGCATCTGAGAACTTCCTCGCCGGCGAGAGCAATGGAGGCACGGTCGTCAACCTCCAGGCAACGGTGGACCAGTACCAAGCAACAGCCGGAGGGCGGGTCGTCATTCTCAACGCCGCCGGTCAGGTGGTGGTTTCGAGCGATCGGCGCGACGAGCCTGGTGAGGACTTCACGAATCGTCCGGAGATCGCCGAGGCGCTGCGCCGAAACGCGACCACGGGCGAGCGCAACTCTGACACCGCTGGCGAACGCTTGCTCTATGTCGCTGTCCCGGTCCTCTCCGGCTCGAGTGTCGAAGGGGCCGTGCGTATCACGTTCCCGGCCAAGGTCATCGACCAAAAGGCCGCCGAGCAGGCGCAAGGCCTGCTCCTCGTGTTCGGCATCTCGCTGGTGGGGGCGGTTCTTGCTGCGCTGTTCATGTCGAGCGGGATCACCTCGCCATTGCGCCGGCTGCAACGCAACACCGAAGCCTTCGCAACTGGCGACTTCGCCGAACGCGCCGACGACCGCCAAGGGCCGAAGGAGATCCGCAGCCTTGCTCGCTCGTTCAACTCGATGACCGAGCGCATCTCCGGGTTGGTCGAGAAGCAACGATCTTTCGCAGGGGACGCGTCGCATCAACTCCGCACACCGCTGACGGCCCTACGACTGCAATTGGAACGCGCGGGCTCGATGATCGACGATGACCCTGATGGTGCACGCGAGCGCCTGGACGCGGCCAGCGCTGAGGCCGAGCGGCTGCAACGAGTGGTGGAAGGCCTGCTGATGATCGCTCGCATCGATGGCACCGCGCAGGTCCTCGTCCGAGTCGACGTGTCGGCGATGGTGCAGGAACGCGCCGACGTGTGGGGACCGCTCGCTGAGGAGCGCGGCATCCGGCTCCTCGTTGCAACCGTCGATGGCCTAGTTGCAACGGCCGCCGCTAATGCGCTGGAACAGATCATCGACAACTTCGTCGACAATGCACTCGGGGCCGCGGCGGATGGCGACACAGTCACCATCACCGCCGTTCGGCAGTATGACCACATCGGCGTTCACGTCATCGACGAAGGGCCGGGAATGCGACCGGAGCACTTGGCCTATGCATTCGACCGATTCTGGCGTGCGCCAGATGCGCCACACGGTGGTTCGGGCATCGGACTCGCCATTGTGCAACACCTCGCGGCGCTCAGCGGCGGCCGGGCAGAGCTGCGCAATCGCACCGATCGCAGCGGACTCGACGCGTCCGTGCTCCTACACGCTGCAACGGCGGCTGACTAAACGCCAACTGGGCCGTAGCCTCGCAAGGGTGGTCGATTCCCTCGCTCCCGTTGACGTACTCGTGGTTGGCGCAGGCCCTGCAGGGGCCGCAGCCGCGATCTGCCTGCGCCGTGCGGGCCGCTCGGTCGTCGTCGTCGACAAGGCAACCTTCCCGCGAGACAAGTGCTGTGGCGACGGGCTGACCACACTTGCACTGCGCGAACTCGAGCCGCTGGGCTTGCTGCCCGAGCATGTCCCCAACTGGCGGACGGTGTCGGCGGCGTGGCTGCGTTCGCCGTCGGGTCGCGAGATCTGCCTGGAGATGCCGACAGGTGGAATCTTCGCGGCCACCGCACCACGCCGCGAGCTCGACGCTGCGTTGCTTCGCCTCGCCGCCGATGCCGGCGCCGATGTCCGCGAGGGCCACGCGCTCACCGACCTTCGCGTGCTGCCCGATCATGTTTCGGCAGAGGTCGCGGGCCTGGGCACGGTGATCGCTCGCTACGTGATTGCCGCCGACGGGATGTGGTCGCCCGCGCGCAAGTTGCTTGGCTTGACCGAGTCCGGCTACCTCGGCGAGTGGCACGCGTTCCGTCAGTACGCAGCCGGCGTGACCGGGCCTGCCGCCCATCGGCTGTACGTCTGGTTCGAGCCCGACTTCCTGCCGGGTTATGCGTGGAGCTTCCCTCTGCCCGATGGTCGTGTGAACCTGGGCTTCGGCGTGTTGCGCGACGGCCAGCGCACCGGCAAGGCCATGAACGCCGACTGGGCGGGCCTCATTGATCGGCCCCACATTCGCGCTGCGCTCGGGCCCGACGTGGTGTTGGAGGATCGCGTCACGGCCTGGCCGATTCCCGCTGGCGTGGACAAGGCAGTGCTCTCGAGCGGTCGCGTGTTGTTCGTCGGCGACGCCGCTCGTGTGACCGACGTGATGACCGGGGAGGGCATCGGCCAGGCCGTGCTCACCGGCCGTCTCGCGGCGGAGGCCATCGTCGCCGGCGGCGCCCTTGCCCCCGAGCGCGTGTGCGACGCGTACGAGGCAGCGATCCACCATCATCTGTTCGCCGATCACCGCATGTCGCAGGTGCTCAACGCTTGGATCGCACGGCCGCTGCTGGCGCGTGGCGCGATTCGACTGGTCAGTCTCACCGGCTGGACGCGCCATCACTTCGTGCGCTGGATGTTCGAGGACGAACCGCGCGCAGTGCTGTTCACCCCCAGCCGTTGGCACCGCAAGTTCTTTCGCCGCCCACCCCCCTACCCAACCACACCCTGACCCCCCAGGGTGCGAGTGCCACGCGCCCACTGCGAGTGGCAGACGGTCAGTGTGAGTGCAACATGGCCAACCGAGTGGGTACTCGCACCCCGGGGTGCGAGTACCCACTCCAATGGCGGTCAGGCCGCAGCAGCCGAACGCACCTGGTACAGGTCCGCCAGCTCGTCACAGATCGCGTTGATGTCGATGAGGTCCAGGTCCGTCACTCGTTCCACCTGCCATCCAACCCGATGGCATTGACGGTCTCGTCGCTTGTCGCGTGTCGTCCCGTCGAGGAACAGGTGGTCCGGGTGCACATCGATTTCCACTCCCCATCGAACCGCTGGCACCGCAAGGTCGAGCGTGATCCGGCGACCACCGGGAAGCAGCAGCGGCTCGACCTGGGCCACGACCGGGACACCCCGAGCGCGAAGTCCTTCGCCGACTTCAACCTCTGGGTGTGAATCAGCCGGCCGACCCGACCGTGACAGCAAGGTTGCGATGAAGCGCTGCGATCCTGGGCGAGCGGGATGGGCAAGTGCCCGCCCGACGGCGTTCAACGTCGACATTGAGCATTTGCCGTCGTTGAGGAGTTGCTCCACGACTGATCGATGGTTCAAGGCAGTCAGGTCTACTGCGAGGTCGAACGCCAGCCGCGCGGCGCTAGCTATCCGGATGCCATCACCCCTTGTCACGACGTGCCCCTTGGGAATCTTCGTGCTCTGTCGAATGACAACGCCCTCGAACGGTCCGATGTGGAGACCGTGCGGCACACAGAAGTAGACGTCGGTACCCGCCGGCAATCGACGAAGTGACATCAGCTTCCCGCCAGCGGGACCCGTCACGAAGCCTTGCGGGTACGCCATCGAAAGCGCCGCGGATCGCGCCTCCAAAGTGATCGGGCTGGTCGCAATATGAAACACACGCTCGTACATCGGCTCGAGCAACCCAGCCTCGACCGCAGCACTTCGCTGTCGACGGCTGACTCCTGCCGCCGCAAGTGCCGCGCCGGTGGCCATGCCGTGATGGGTACGAAAGTAGAGAAGAGCTTCCTCGGGAAACATCGTCATCGTCAACCTCGAAGGTCGTGGGATCAAACGGGGGGAAGCCAGTTCGCAACATATCCATCCTTCATCGATTCTGCTCGTGCGACTTCCGAAGGCATCCGAGTGGGTACTCGCACCCCGGGGTGCGAGTACCCACTCGGATGGCGTTGTCGCACTCGCACTGGTCGCCTGGCACTCGCACTGCTTGCGACTCACTCGGGTCGGGAGTTGTGGGAGGGCGGGAGTACGGTCGGGGGTATGGCTTTGCACACTCGACTCACTGACCTCCTCGACATCGAACACCCGGTCATGCTGGCTGGAATGGGCGGTGTCAGTTACCACCGGCTGGTGGCCGCCGTCAGCGAGGCCGGCGGCATCGGCACGCTGGGCGCCAGCACGATGAGCGAGGACGAACTACCGGAGGAAATGGCCGCCGTACGCGCCGCCACCAGCAAGCCGTTCGGCGTTGACTTGCTGACCGCCATGCCCGGCCAAGTGGAGAAGGGCATCCAGAGCGTCATCGACGGCGGCGCGCGAATCTTCGTTGCCGGTCTCGGCGTACCCCGCGAGGCAATCGATCTACTGCACTCGAAGAACATCCTCGTCGGCAGCATGTGCGGCAAGGTGCGCCACGCCGTCAGCGCAGTCGCCAGCGGAGTCGACTTCGTTGTCGCGCAGGGCACCGAGGGCGGCGGTCACACTGGCACGGTCGCCACGCTCGCGCTCGTCCCGCAAGTGGTCGACGCTGTCGGCGAGAAGGTTCCCGTGGTCGCTGCGGGCGGTCTGTTCGATGGCCGAGGTTTGGCTGCGTCACTCGCGCTCGGTGCCGACGGCGTGTGGATCGGTACCCGCTTCATCGCCACTCACGAGGCACGCGCGGTGGCCGGCTACAAGGAAGCGCTGCTCGGGTTGGCCGAGGACGGCACCGTCATCAGTAAGAGCTACACCGGCAAAACTTGTCGCGTCGTTCGCACCGAGTGGACCAACCACTTCGAGCAACACCCAGAGGAACTGCAGCCCTTCCCGCAGCAAGCGATCGCCAGCATGAAGGCAGGCGTCAACCACCTCGGCGGCGCCGATGGGCTCGAGGTCGACTCCAGTCGCGAGTTCATGCCCTGCGGTCAAGGTGTTGGCGCCATCGACACCCTCGAACACGCCGGCGACATCGTGCGCAGCATGGTCGCTGAGGCCGAACGGGTCATGGAGCGAATCGCCTCGGTGCGCCGATGACCGCAACAGACACGGTGATAGCTGAGCACGTCGCAGCCGTTTGGCAGGACGATGTGTTGCCGATGCTGCACGACTACATCCGCATTCCCTGCGTCTCCCAGGCGTTCGATCCGGACTGGAAGGCGCACGGTTTCCAAGACCATGCGACAGAGATGATTCGCGCATGGTGTGCGGCACGCGCCATCGCCGGTCTCACGGTCGAGGTTCACGAACTACCGGGCCGCAGCCCCTTGATCTTCGCCGAGATCCCTGCCTTTGCGGGCGGGCCCACCGACGACACGGTGCTGCTCTACGGCCACTGCGACAAGCAGCCAGAGATGGTCGGCTGGCGCGACGACTTGGGCCCGTGGAAGCCGGTGTTGGAAGGCGACCGTCTCTACGGTCGCGGTGGTGCCGACGACGGTTATGCAGCGTTCGCCTCACTCCTGGCCATCGAAGCTGCGCAGCTGGCCGGTGCTCCGCACTCGCGACTGATCGTGCTCATCGAAGGCAGCGAGGAAAGCGGGAGCCCCGATCTGCCCGCATACCTGGAGGCACTCGCTGACCGCATCGGTTCGCCGACGCTCGTGCTCTGCCTGGACTCCGGCTGCCTCGACCATGAGCGGATGTGGGTCACTACCTCACTACGCGGACTCGTCGGCGGCGACCTGCGCGTGGACATCCTCACCGAAGGCGTGCACAGCGGCGAGGCCAGCGGTGTGGTGCCGTCATCGTTCAGGATCATGCGCTCCCTGCTCGACCGGATCGAGGACAGCGCCACCGGCGAGATCCTGCTGTCCGAACTGCACTCCGAGATCCCGGCCGACCGAATTCAGCAAGCCCGCGACACATCGACCGAGTTCCCCATTGGTGGTCACTTTCCTTTCGTCGACGATGCACAGCCGATGGTGGACGATCCCGCCGAACAGCTCCTGGCTCGCACATGGAAACCATCGCTCAGCATCACCGGCGTCGACGGCATTCCGCCAGTGGAGATTGCTGGCAACGTGTTGCGACCGCACACCACGCTGCACCTCAGCGTCCGGCTGCCACCAACGTGTGATGGTGAGCGGGCGTTGGCAGCGCTGGAAGCTGCCCTCGTCACTCACCCGCCGTATGGCGCACGCGTGCAATTCATCGGCGGTCACAGCGGGCCAGGTTGGAACGCCCCGACCTTCGCACCTTGGCTGCAGACAGCGCTCGACGAAGCGAGCACCATCGCCTTCGGGCGGCCCACACGGGCGTTCGGTGAAGGTGGCTCGATTCCGTTCATGGGCATGCTGGGCGAGATGTTCCCCGAGGCGCAGTTCGTCATCACGGGCGCACTTGGGCCAGGGTCGAACGCACACGGACCGAACGAGTTTCTGCACGTGCCCACGGCGGTCAAGCTGACAGAGTGCCTCGCGCACCTGTTGCGCGCGCACGCCACCCGATGACCGGCCGCTGCACATGATCAAGCTGTTGCGCGCCAATCGAGACCTGCGCTGGCTGTTCATCGCGCAAGTCATCTCGTTTATGGGCGACTGGTTCTCCTTTGTCGCAGTCACCGGGATGATCAAGGATGCGACCGACAGCGCATTTCTGGTTTCGCTGGCCTTTGTGTCCTTCTCGCTTCCATCGTTTCTTGCGTCTCCCATCGCTGGGGTCTCGGTCGATCGCTTCGACCGCCGCCGGCTGCTATTGATCGTTTCCCTGCTGCAGACATTCGCTGCACTCGGGTTGTTCACTGCATCCGACAGCAATGTCTGGCCGCTGTTTCTCTTCCAAGGCATCATCAGTTCTTTCGCCGCCTTCGTGAAGCCAGCCATCGACGCAGGCGTACCGAATTTGGCTCGCGACCCTGAAGAACTGCGTGTCGCCAACGCGTTGTTCGGTAGCACGTGGGGCGTGATGCTGGCGGTCGGCGCTGCCCTTGGTGGCATCTTCAGTCAGGCCTTTGGTCGCCAGGCAGCATTCGCCGCAAATGCGGTCTCCTTCTTCATTGCGATGGGACTGTTCGCGCTGATTCGCCGGCCGATGCAGCAGCCCCACCACGCAAATCGCCCTGCGATGAAACCCTTGGCCGACATCTCCGAAGCCATCAGCTACGCCCGCAAGGACCACGTGGTGCTCGCGCTGATCGCCAGTAAATCGACGTTCGCCATCGGGGCGGGTACGGTCAGCCAGCTCCCGGTGTTGGCGACATCCGTGTTCGGATGGGGCGACGGTGGCACGGGCATGCTGCTGGCAGCTCGCGGGGTGGGCGCAGGGCTGGGACCGCTGATTGCGTCGCGCTTCGCCAAGGGCAGCGTGGCCAAGGTGTTGCAGATCTGCGGGCTGGCCGGCATAGCGTTCAGCGCGTCGTACCTTGCCGCCGGCTGGGCGCCGGTGATCTGGGTTGCAGCCATCTTCATCGCAATCGGTCATCTCGGTGGCGGGTCGCAATGGACGCTCAGCACGTACGGCCTACAAATGCGCACGCCCGATCACATTCGCGGTCGCGTGATGGCCGGTGACTTCGCCATCGTCACGCTGATCATGAGCATTGCCGGTCTTGGTGCCGGCGCGCTGTCCGAAGTCGTCGGCGTGCGCTGGACGATCACTGCGTTCGCGAGCGCTGCCGGCCTCGCCGGTTTCACCTATGTCGCGCTGACGCGCCCGATCATGCTCGAGCTCCGCCTGGAGGAGGCGGCGGCCACCGCATCTAGGCAAACGACGCGGTCGCAGCCGAACTGACGTGCACGGCGTCGGCCGCTTGCTTAGCGTGGTAACTACTGCGGGTCAGCGGGCTGGCCTCGACATGGCCGATACCCAACGACTCGCCCAGCACCTTCCACCGGGTGAACTCAGCAGGTTCTGCCCAGCGGGCCACGGGAAGATGGTTCGTCGTCGGCCGCAGGTACTGGCCGATGGTCACGATGTCGACTCCGATCGCGGCGAGGTCGTGCAGTAGGCCGGCCACCTCCTCGGTAGTCTCACCCAGGCCCAGCATGAAACCTGTCTTGGTGGTCATGCCGGCAGCCTTCGCTCGCGCCAGCACGGCCAGGCTGCGGGCATAGCCGGCGCTGGGCCGCACGGCCCGCTGCAAGCGGGCAACCGTCTCCACGTTGTGGTTGAACACGTCCGGGCGACCCGGGCCGGGTTCGAGTAGCAGACCGAGTGACGTGTCGTCTCCCTTGGCGTCGCTGACCAGCGTCTCGATCATCGTGCCCGGCCGAGCCTCACGGATGGCCGCCACACAGGCCGCAACATGGGCAAAGCCACCGTCGATCAGGTCGTCGCGAGCCACCATCGTGAGCACCGCGTGCGCCAGATTCATTTCGCGGATGGCGGCAGCAACCCGCTGTGGTTCGTCGGCAGCGGGTGGCATCGGTTTCTGCGTGTCGACAAGGCAGAAACCGCACGCACGTGTGCACCGCTCACCAAGAACCATGAACGTCGCCGTGCCGTCCGCCCAGCAATCGCTGAGGTTGGGGCAGCCGGCTTCTTCGCAGACGGTGACCAGGCCGTGGTCGCGCACCGTCTTCTTCAAGGCCAACACTTCAGCCCCGATGGTGACCTTGGGCCGCAGCCACTCCGGCTTGCGAGTACCGATGGCGAGACCATTGGTGACCCCGGCCTGCTCGAGCCGCGCCGCGGCACGCTGGCCGGAGACGGGCGCGACGCCATGGTCGGCCGCCTGGCGTACGACGCCGCCGGGACCTTCCCCGCGCGAGAACGGCGACAGGTCGTCAGGCCGAGCCCTCCATGCAACGTCCTGCCGTTCGATCGGCCCTCTCCCCCACAGGTCGCCAGCCCGTCGTGCGATGACGTCGGCGACGGTCGCCAGGTCGACGTCGACGCCCTCCTCGACCAGTGACGTCACCGGCCTGTCGCCGATGCCGCAGGGCACGATGTAGTCGCGTAGGTACGCCATGTCGGTGCCAACGTTGAGCGCGAAGCCGTGCATGGTGCGGCCGTGTGCAAGCCGTACGCCGATGGCGCAGATCTTGCGCGGGTTCGCCCCGCTGACCCCTACCCAGACGCCGGGGTACTCGGGCAGGCACCCCACATCGGCGACGCCCAACTCGGTGAGCGTGCCGACGACCAGCCGTTGAATCGCGCACACGTGGTCGGAAGCGCCGAGCGCGTTGGGCACATTGACGATCGGATAGCCAACCAACTGGCCGGGGCCGTGGTAGGTCACGTCTCCTCCGCGGCGCACGCTGACCAGCTCGGCACCCACCGCCGACGGCGCCACCTTGATGTTGGTGGCGAGGTCCGCGCGCGGGCCGTGGGTGAAGACGTGAGGGTGCTCGAGCAACAGCAGGTGGTCGCCCGAGCCGCGCTCGAACATCGCCTGCTGGAGCGCCAGCGCCTCGCGGTAGGGGACCCTGCCGAGCCAGCGCACGTGCAGTGTCGTGTCGGCGGCCACGGCGTGCGTCAGAGCTCCTGCGACCAGTCGCGGGTCTCCAGGAACTGCTTCACCTCGACCAGGAATCCAGCGGCGTATGCGCCGTCGAATGCCCGATGGTCCCAGCTCATCGCAAGGTTGCCGACCGGGTGGATGACGATGGCCTCGCCGCCATCGGCCAGCTGCGCAGCAACCGGTTTGCGGACGATTGCGTCGGTGGAGAGGATCGCGACCTGCGGCTGGTTGATGATCGGCATGGTGAGCACACTGCCCGCCGAGCCGTTGTTGCTGATGGTGAAGGTGCCACCACTGATCTCATCGGGGCTGAGTTTGCGCGTGCGAGCACGGTTGGCGAGATCGTTGATCTCGCGGGCGATCGCACGAAGACGCTTGGTGTCGGCGCTGCGCACGACCGGGACCAGCAAGCCCTGATAGTCGAGATCGACGGCGATGCCGACATCGATGAAGTTGTGCACGATCAGCTCGTTCTCACCCACACTGGCATTCAGATACGGGAAGTCGGCCAACGCGTCGATGATCGCACGGGTGATGAAGGGCAGGTATGTGAGGCCGAAGCCTTCGGTTGCCTTCCATTCGGCCTTCACCTTGCTGCGGGTGGCGTCGACATTGGCGAAGTCGACCTCGACGACGCTAAACGCGTGCGGGCTGATTCCTTTGCTCATCACCATGTGGCTGCCGGTGAGCTTGCGGATCTTGCTGAGCGAGACCGTGGTGTCGCGCTCGCCCGACACCACGGTCGGCGCCGGGGCCGGGGTCGTTGCAACCGGGGCGGGGGCCGCGGCAGCGGGGGCAGCAGCGACAGGAGCAGCTGGAGCGGCTGGAGCGGCAGCGGGCGCTGCGGGAGCGGCAGGTGCCAGTTGCTTGCTGTCGATGAAGTCCAGCACGTCGTCGCGTGTGATGCGGCCGCCAGGACCGGTGCCGGTGAGATCGTCCGGGTTGATGCCGTGCTCGGAGACGAGACGACGCACCACCGGCGACAGCAACCGATTGTCGTTGCCCAAGGCCTCATGGTCGACTGGTGCTGCGGCGGGCACGGCAGCCGCGGCGGGTACCGGCGCTTCGACAACCGGGGCAGGAGCCGGCGCAACAGCAACCGGTGCCTCGACAACCGGTGCCTCGACAACCGGTGCGGCAACGACTGGCGCCGCGACTGGCGCCGCTGTTGGCGCCGCGACTGCCGGCGGAGCCTCGGCGGCGGGAGCCTCGGCGGCGGGAGCCGCATCGGCGGGAGCCGCATCGGCGGGAGCCGCATCGGCGGCACCGACGACGGCGATGACAGCGCCAACGGGCACCGTGTCGCCTTCAGCGGCGCGGATCTCGGTCACGACACCAGCGATCGGTGATGGCACCTCCGTGTCGACCTTGTCGGTACTGACCTCGAACAACGGCTCGTCGGCAGCAATGGTGTCGCCGACCTTCTTGAACCAGCGCGTGATCGTGCCTTCGGTGACTGTCTCGCCCAGTTGAGGAAGGGTGACGTCGGCCATGATGGAGTGCTCCTCGTATGCGAATGCTGTTGCGGTGTGATGTGATGTGATGTGTTGCGAATGGTGGGATCGTGCGTTGTCGTTCAGTGTTGTCGTCAGGCGTTGAGACTGCGGCCTGTGAGTGAAAGCACGGTTTCACCGAAGAGTTCGGTGAGGCTTGGGTGTGGCTGGATGAACTCGGCGATCTCGGCAACCGTGGCTTCCCAGTTCACGGCAAGGTAGCCGCCGCTGAGCTGTTCGGTGACCCACGGGCCAACCATGTGCACGCCGAGCACCTGACCGGCCGTCCCGTCGGCGTTCTTCTTGGCGATCACTTTGACGAGACCGTCCAGCTCGCCGAGGATCTGCGCACGACTGTTGGCACGGAACTGGTGCTTGGCGACGACCACATCGAAGCCGGCCGCGCGGGCTGCCTCTTCACTCGGCCCGGAGAAAGCAACCTCAGGGTGACAGTAAATGGCCCACGGCACTCGGTCGTAACGAATCGGGTTGGGTGCCTCATCGAGGATGTGCTTGGTGACGAGGATGGCCTCGGCGTAGCCCACGTGGGCCAGCGCAGGAGTATCGATGAGGTCGCCGACGGCGTACACGCCCGGCTCGGCGGTGCGGCAGTACTGGTCGACCTCGACGAAACCGCGAGCGCTGACCGAGACCGCTGTGCCCTGCAAGCCCAACTGGTCGGCAAACGGACGGCGGCCGATACTGACAACCACCGCATCAACTTCCAGGTTCTGAGCATCGCTGTCATCGGCGCCGAAGTGAACAGTGGTGCCGCCAAAACCACTCGGCGTATGGCCGAGCACTTTGACACCAGTCTTGATGTCGATGTTCTTCTTCTTGAAACTGCGCACGACCACGTTGGCAACGTCGGAGTCGAGCCCGGGAAGAATCTTGGGGAGCCCTTCCAGAATGGTGACCTGCGCGCCGAGATCGGCGAAGGTGCTGGCGAATTCGCAGCCGATGGCACCGCCACCGATGACCGCAACTCGAGCGGGCACGTAGTCGAGCATCAGCACTTCGTCGCTGGTCATCACCGGGCCGGCTGGCTCGAAACCGGGGATGGTGCGTGGCACACTGCCCGAGGCCAAGATCACGTTGGTACCCGTCACTGTGCTGGAACTGCCATCAGGGTGAGCAACGGTCACCGTATGGTTCGCCCCAAGCGTGCCGATGCCGTCGAGCACGGTGATCTTCTTCGACTTCATGAAGGTGCCGAGGCCCTTCACGATGCCGTCGACAATCCTTTGCTTGCGAGCCTGCACGACTGCGAAGTTGACGATGGGGGCACTGCTCTCGATACCGAATTCGGCAGCATGCTGGACGTGGCGGTTGACAGCAGCGGACTCGAGAAACGCCTTGGCGGGAATGCATCCACGGTTCAGGCAGGTGCCGCCGAGGGCACCCTTCTCGACCAGCGCAACACTGAGCCCGGCCGACGTTGCGTACAACGCTGCGCCGTAGCCGCCGGGGCCGCCGCCAATGACCACAAGGTCGAATTGCTGCTGGTCCATGATTCGTGAGCTCCACTCTGATCTGAGGTGGTTGAAGTCTGCGGGCGCAACGGTACCGGCTGGGCGTGGGGCTCGCGGTGGGTGGTATCGATTACACCAGTTTCCAGCGGACCTGGTCCTCGGCGCGGATCAGCAACAACTGACGATCGGTTCCCGTGAGGCCATTGGTTGGAAAGCTCAGAGTGCACGTCACTTCGGCAACGGTGAAGCCGATGCAGGCGGTATCCACACCGTCGTCGACCGTAGGCCCGATGCGCGTGTTGGGGGCGACCAGCGAGAACCCATCGAGTCCTTCGGGGTCGTCGACGCCCCCCAGCGTCACGGTGACCACCATCACGGAGTCGGTGGTGTCCACATCCTCCACCGTCACGGTCGCGTCACCGGCAGAACCAGTTGCCCCAACGGCAAGTGGTGGGGTCGGCTGTTCCTGGTTGGACAGGCGCAACAGCTGAATGCCGCCGGCGAGCAGGATCGCGAGACCGCACGACACGGCCAAGAGGAGCAATGTACGGGTGCGCATGACGCAGATCAGGATACGGCCGAGAGCGCGCCGCGACCTCTGTGTCAGCTGGCGCGGGCGACCTTCACTCGCCGCAGTGGTGGCAGGGTCGGAGGCGGTTGTTTGCGCGGCGGCAGATCGGCCAGCAGATGTGTGGTGATGTGGGCGATCTCCGCCACGGCGGCCTCGAATGCCGCCTCCGTGGCGGAAGAGGTCTTTTGGACGCCACTGATCTTTCGGACGTACTGGCGAGCGGCGGCCTCTATCTCGACCGGCGTCGCGATCGGCTCGAGCCCGCGCAGGGTGGTGATGTTGCGGCACATACGTCAAGGGTATTCCACATCCGGTAACTGGCGGACCCGCGGCCTAGCATTCAGGCATGGGCCTTCGCGACCTCACCAAACGACTCCGTACGTCGGTCGACGAGCTCGACGACCGCCGGCTGCAGGTGCGCTTCTCAGGCCTCGGCCTGACGTCCATTGGCAACATGACCGCTCGCACACCTGTGCGCGTCGGCGGCGAGATCACTCGCATGAAGGTTGCACCTCGATCCGGCGTGAGCACATTCGAGATCACGGTGGACGACGGCACCGGCACGGTGGTTGCGGTGTTCACGGGCCGCCGTCACCTTGGCGGTGTCGACCACAACCGGGCACTGGTGCTGGAAGGTGTTGCGCGCACCGAGCGCAACCGCCTCGTCATGCTCAATCCCGCGTACACTCTGCTACCGCACAACTGACAGGCGCATGCCCGACGAGCGGGCCGAGAAGTCAGCCGATGAGAAGGGCGCGTGTGGCGTCCTCGCTGTCGGCGGTGACCAAGATCAGTACTTCATCACCGACGCGCAGAATCGTGTCGCCACGTGGCACCACGACCTTCTCTTCACGCAGCACGGCGACCACAGTTGCGTCGCGCGGGAAGCCGACTTCGGCGATCTCGCGGCCAGCGGCCGGGGAGTTCTCCGCCAGCGTGACTTCGGCCAACTTGGCCTTGCCGCCTTCGAAAGACAGCAGCCGAACGAACGAACCAACCGACACCGCCTCTTGCACGAGGCCGGTGATGAGGTGCGGCGTGCTGACCGAGACGTCAACGCCCCAGGTCTCGTTGAACATCCACTCGTTCTTCGGGTTGTTCACTCGTGCCACGACGCGGGGCACCGCGAACTCTTGCTTGGCCAGTAAGGAGATGACGAGGTTGTCTTCATCGTCACCAGTGACAGACGCGATGACATCGGCACGCTCGAGGCCCGCAGCCTTCAACGCGCCAAAGTCGCAGCCGTCACCCTTGAGCCAATGCACACCCTCGATGGTGCCTTCGTACTGCGCCACGACGCGAGCGTCGCTGTCCACGATGGTCACCTGGTGCCCACTACCGACCAGCTGCTCGGCGATGAACCGGCCAACACTCCCGCCACCTGCAATCACGACATTCATCAAAGGCTCCTAGTGCGCCGCGGGCGGGTTGAGGGTCAGGTCGGCCAATTCTGAAATGGCATCGTGCGCAACGGCGAGGTACACGACGTCGCCCTCTTGCACCACCAGACCTGCAGTCGGCAAAATTGCGGAACCCAAACGGCTGACGGCCATCACACGGATGCCTGGGGCTTCGGCGTCGAGCACACGGTGGCCTGCCCAAGCGCTCGCGAACGAACGCTCGATGAGCAAAACCTTGGCCGAAGGGTCGACCCATTCAACGGCCAGAACGTCGGGTACCAGCCTGCGCAACACGCGCTCGGTGGTCCACAGTGCCGGCGCCACGGTGGCGATACCCAAGCGCTGGTAGACAGCGGCACGCTGCGGGTCGTAGATACGGGCAACGACGCGTTCGATGCCGAATGTCTCGCGCGCAACGCGGGCGACGAGGATGTTGGAGTTGTCACCATTGGTGACGGCTGCCAACGCCTCGGCCTTCTCGATACCAGCCTTGACCAGCAGGTCGCGGTCGAAACCAATGCCGACGAACTTCTCGCCGTTGAAGTCATCACCAAGGCGCTCGAACGCTGCCGGTCTGCGATCGATGACGGCAACCGTGTGCCCCTCACCGATGAGGTTGTGGGCCAACGACGACCCGACACGGCCACAACCCACGATCACTACATGCACGACTTTGTCCTCCACTGGTACTTCTTGCCGCCGGGGGCCCTCACGGCCTCACGACGACGGCATTGCCGTCAAAACTGTAACCCGACATATGCTCCGCAACACCTATGTTCCAGTCTCTCAAGCGCCTCGTCATCGGCACGCCCATCGCAAGTGCCGACGAAGGCCACCAGCGTCTCAGCAAGAAGATCGCCCTGCCGGTCTTCGCCAGCGACGCCATCTCCTCCACAGCGTACGCGACGGACGAGATTCTCATCGTGCTCCTCGGTGCCGGCGCCGGTTACGCGGCATTCACGAAGCTGGTCCCCATCGCCATCGTGGTGGCAGTCCTGCTCGTGATCGTCATCACCAGCTATCGCCAGACCATCTTCGCTTACCCCAGCGGTGGCGGCAGCTACATCGTCAGTAAGGAAAACCTCGGCACCCTTCCGGCGCTGATCGCCGGCTCGTCGCTGCTCGTCGACTACATCCTCACCGTTGCCGTGTCGGTCGCGGGTGGAACCTTGGCGATCAGGTCAGCATTCGGCTTCGACAACAAGTGGACAGTCCCTATCTGTCTCGGCTGCATCTTCTTGATGACCGTTGCCAACCTTCGTGGGCTCAAGGAATCGGGGGCCCTCTTCGCACCACCGACCTACATCTACGTCATCTCCCTGATCACCCTCATCATCGTTGGGTTGGTCCGTGTCTTCATTCTGAAGAACATCGACCCCATCGACCCGGCCAAGGTGAGCAAGGAAGCCGCTGAGTTCTCCAAGGGTGTCAAGAGCATCGGCATCATCGTGCTGCTGCGGGCCTTTTCGTCGGGCGCCGTTGCGCTCTCCGGCGTGGAGGCTGTTTCCAACGGTGTACCTGCATTCAAGAAGCCCGAGAGCAAGAACGCTGCTTCCACCATCATGTGGATGGGCGCCATCCTGGGTAGCTGCTTTGTCGGCATCTCGGTGCTCGCTGCCCACCTCAAGCCCGTTCGCGGTGACGGCGACCCCACTGGCATTGCGCTGATGGCTGAACAGGTCTACGGCGGCAAGGGTCTGTTGTTCTGGATCATGCAGATCTCGACGTTCGCCATCCTCATCCTTGCGGCGAACACCGCGTATGCAGACTTTCCGCGGCTCTCCAGCATCATTGCGAAGGATGGCTTTCTGCCTCGCCAGTTCGCCAACCGCGGCGACCGGTTGGTGTTCTCCAACGGCGTCATCTTCCTCGCGGCCGTCGCCAGCGTGCTGATCGTCATCTTCGATGGACAGATCAGTGCGCTGATTCCGCTGTACGCGTTTGGTGTGTTCACCGGTTTCACGCTCAGCCAGAGCGGCATGGTCGTTCACCACATCCGACTCAAGGAACCCAGGTGGCGGCTCAGCCTCACCATCAACGCGATCGGCGCCGTCACCACGGGCATCATCGCCGGCATCGTCGTGGTCTCCAAGTTCACCCAGGGTGCCTGGATTCCCGCGGCGCTGATTCCGATCATGGTGTTCTTCTTCCACTCGATCGGCAAGCACTACCAGCACGTCAAGAAGTCGTTGGCGGTGCCGCTCGGTTACAAGTCGCCGCGGCGCACGCACTACGTGGTGGTGCTGGTCGGCAAGGTGAACCGCGGCGTGTTGGACGCGGTGCAGTACGCACGCAGCCTCAGCCCCGAGCGAATCATCGCGTTGTCGATCGTGCAGGACCCTGAGGAAGAGCGGGCGCTGCACGCACAGTGGGACGAGTACAACGTGCCCATCGAACTGCACACCATTTCGTCACCGTACCGCGAGCTCACTCGCCCGGTGATGGCGTATCTCGACGAGCTCGACCAGGAGCGCGATGACGACATCATCACCGTCGTCATCCCCGAATCGGTGACCAAGGTCAGTAGCCAGTGGCTGCACAACCAATCGGCGTTCGCGCTCAAGGCCCGCCTGCTCTATCGCCCCGACACAGTGGTGGTCAGCGTGCCCGTACACGTCGACGCTGACGCCGATGTCGTGGGCGAGTGATCACCCAACTCGCCTGATGCGTCCTCGCCGAATCGGGGGCACACGACGACAGTTCACCGGCATCGGGCCTACTGTGTAAGCATGCGCGTGATCATCTCCGGGGCCAGCGGCCTCATCGGTTCGGCCCTGTCGGGCGAGCTTCGCAACGACGGCCACGAGGTCGTCGAGCTGGTTCGCCGCACGGGGGCAGCCGGTGAAGTGCAGTGGGACCCGGCGGCCGGAGTACTTCCGGTCGATGCGCTGGAAGGCGCCGACGCGATCGTGCACCTCGCCGGCGCCGGTATCGGCGACCATCGCTGGACGCAGGACTACAAGGCGGAAATCCTGAACAGCCGGGTTCGCTCGACGACGTTGCTCGCCGAGACGATCGCGTCCTGCACTCACCGGCCTCCGGTGCTGCTCAGCGGTTCCGCTATCGGTATCTACGGCGCGAGCGACGGGCGTGAGCTCGATGAGCTCTCGCCGCTCGGCACCGGTTTTCTGGCCGACGTCTGCAGAGAATGGGAGGCCGCGGCGCTACCGGCGGCCGCCGCTGGTACCCGCGTTGCGTACCTACGCACCGGCATCGTGCTCACCCCCAAAGGCGGCGCCTTGAAGAAGATGCTGCCGCTGTTCAAGTTCTTTCTCGGCGGGCGCTTCGGCAACGGCAAGCAGTGGCAGAGCTGGATTTCGCTGCCCGACGAAGTCGGCGCCATCAAACACCTGCTGACCGCCGACGTCAGCGGCCCGGTGAACCTCACCGCACCGAATCCGGTCACCAACGCCGACTTCGCCAAGCTGCTCGGCCAGGCGCTCGGCCGGCCATCGGTACTGCCGGTACCTTCGTTCGGGCCCAAGCTGCTGCTGGGCAGCGAACTCGCCGACGCGCTGTTGTTCACGGGGCAGAACGTGCTGCCCAAGGTGCTGCAGAAGTCGGGCTACCAGTTCCAGCACCCACGCCTCGATGCGGCGTTTGCGGCGCTGCTGAAGTAAGCGTCAGCGCTGTACCGCTATTGATCCGCGGTGTCGACGGCGGACCAACGTTGCGCAGCGGCATTCAGATCCAGTGGCCAGATCCCGATCTCCGTGGGCCAATCGGCCTTCGGAACTGCCCACATGATCTCGAACTCGATGCCGTCGGGGTCTTTCCCGTACAGACTTTTGCTGACGCCATGGTCGCTCTCGCCGACCAGCGCGCCCGCCTGCACGAGTCGGGCGCGCAGTGCAACCAGATCTCCGAGCGTATGAACTTGCCAGGCCAAGTGGTACAGCCCGACGGACTGTGGCGCCGGCCGGCGGGCGCCGACACTGAACAGCCCGAGGTCGTGGTCATTGTCCGAGCCGTCGGCTCGAAGGAAGAACGCCTTGTCGCCCATGTTGGTGACGGTTTCGAAGCCGAGCACATCGCCATAGAACGCCGCCGACACTTTCGCATCGGTCACGTACAGCACTGCGTGGTTGAGTCGCTTTATCGACATGGCAGTTCCTCCTTCGAGTGAACGTCAGGACTTGAGGGCTTCGATTTCGAGTGTGATCTTGACAGTGTCGCCGACCACGAAGCCACCGGCTTCCAGCGCGACGTTCCACTCCAGACCGAAGTCCTTGCGGCTGATCTCGGCCTCAGCGGTGAAGCCGGCCTTCGTGTTGTTCCAGGGGTCGACCGCTACGCCGTCGAACTCGAGAGCGAAGTCGACGGACTTGGTGACACCCTTGATGGTCAGGTTGGTGTGCAGGACGTAATCGCTGCCCTTGGCCTCGATGCCCGTGCTGACCAGGGTCCACTCGGGGTGGTTGTCGATGTCGAAGAAGTCGTTGCCGCGCAGGTGACCGTCACGGCCGGCGTCGCGAGTTTCGATGGACTTGGCGGTGACGACCGCTTCCACCTTCGACTCGAGCGGGTTCTCGCCGACCGTGATGGTGCCGGAGAAGTCGGTGAACTGACCGCGCACCTTGGCGACAACCAGGTGGCGAACGACGAAGCCGATGGTGGAGTGGCCGGCATCAACGGTCCAGATTCCGGGGGTGAGTGCGCTGAGGTCTGACATGAAATTGCTCCTTGAGTAGTGAACGACATGAGATTGCACGACACGTGAAGGTGACGACTGACTCACTGAATAGTTGAGTGCAAGAATGATTGTATAGATCAATACTTGTGTACACAACTGTTTCCTCAGCAACTCTTTTGGTTAGGCTGTCGGCATGACCACGAACTGGCTTTCCGAGACCGAACAGACCGCGTGGCGCAACTTTGTCACCACCATGCCCGACCTTGATGCGGCCTTCGAGGCCGACGTCGCACCCCACGGCATCACCATGAGCGACTACACCGTTCTGGTCGCTCTGTCCGAGGCCGAAGATCATCGCTTGCGCATGTGCGACCTGGCAGCAGCGCTACGCCTCTCCCCCAGCGGCCTCACCCGTCGCCTCGACGGCATGGTGAAGGCCGGCTGGGTCGACCGGTCAGCGTGCAGCGCCGACCGGCGCGTGATGTTTGCCCATCTCACCGTCGAAGGCACGGCAAAGATGAACGCCGCAGCACCCGACCATGTCGAGAGCGTGCGACGTCACTTTTTCGAGCCACTTGGCGAGACCGGCGTGCAGCAACTCAGCGAGCTGTTCAGCGTGATTCGTCAGCACCTGCACCAGACCCAGCCGGGCTGACCATGAGCGAACCGCTGCAGCTCCCCCAGGGCTTCCACGCTCACGTCACGAACATCGGCATCAAGGACACCACCGACGACTTCACCCTCGTTGCCGCCGACGGCCCATGTGTGGCCGCCGGGGTGTTCACGCAGAGCTCGTTTGCTGGGCCCAGCGTGCTGGTCAGTCGCCGCCACGTTGCGGCCGGGACGGCGCGGGCGATGGTCGTCATCTCCAAGAATGCCAACGTCGCCACTGGCGCTCAGGGCCTCGCCGACGCCGAGGAAGTCGTCTCCGGCGTGGCCGCCGCACTGGGCTGCGCGCCCGCGGACGTGCTGCTGGCCTCCACCGGCGTGATCGGTCGGCCGTACCCGATGAATGTGGTCCGTGCCGGGCTGGCGGCTATTCCGTCTCCATTGCCGGGCACCGATGCCTCTGCCGTTGCCCGCGGCATCATGACCACCGACACCGTCGAGAAATCGGCCACCGCAACGGTGGGCGCCGCTCGCATCGTCGGCGTTGCGAAGGGCGTGGGAATGATCGAGCCCAACATGGCGACGATGATCGCGATGTTCTTCACTGACGCCGACGTTGCGCAGCCAGCGCTCGACGCGACGTTTCGTCGCGTCATCGACCGCACGCTCAACTGCGTCTCGGTCGACACGGATACGTCCACCAGCGATACGGCCGTGATCCTGGCCAACGGCGCCGCCGGCCCTGTCGACGCTGGGGAGTTCGAGGAGGCGCTGTACTCGGTCGCCCAATCGCTGACGAAGCAGATCGCACGCGACGGCGAGGGCGCCACCACGCTGCTGGAAGTGATTGTCGATCAGGCCGCATCGGCCGAACAGGCCAAGCGCGTGGCCCGTGGAATTGTGAACTCACCGCTGGTCAAGACCGCGGTGCACGGCGCCGACCCCAACTGGGGTCGGGTGGCGATGGCCGTGGGCAAGGCCACCACTGCCGATGAGGTCGACCAGAACTTGGTCGTCATTCGGTTCGGCACGCAAGAGGTGTATCCGGCGAGACTCGACGACAGTGGCCTGGAGGCGCTTTCCGCCTACATGCGCAGCGACGACGTCTTGATCCACGTCTCGCTCGCGACCGGTGGCACGTCGGCGGCAACCGTGTGGGGCTGCGACCTCACCGACGGCTACATCCGCATCAACGCCGACTACACCACCTAGACCCTCGACGGTCGTGGTCAGGTGGTGCGGCGGCGACGGCGGCGAGTTGCGACCTGTGCCAGTGCACCGATGCCGAGCACGGCAGCTGCGCCGTAGAGCTGGGGCAGCGTGTTGCCACCAGTGGCCGGTATCGGCGCCGTCGTCACCTTCGGATTGTCGGACTTCACCTTTGCCGGATCGAGCAGACTCCGGTCGTGGTCATCTTCGTCACCAGGGATGTTGTCGATGTTGACGTCGTCGTTGTCCACGATCGGGTCGTTGTAGACGTCCGCGTCCGGGATCGAGTCCTCGTCCTCTACGTCCTGGCCGGGCAGGTCGTAGGTGTCGGCCCCGTCGGTGACAATCTCGGCGAGGTTCACGTACGAGTCGAGGGTGATGTCGACGATCTTGACGACGATGGTGACCGACTTGATCTCGCCTGGCGCCAACGAGGTGAGATCCCAGATGACCGTCTGACCGGCCACCAACGGGTTGTCGGTGGCCGACACGAACGTCAGACCGGCAGGGATCACGTCCTGCACCGTGAACTCACCCGAGTTCACATTGCCTTGGTTCTTGATCAGGATCTCGAACGAAATGTTCGAGTCCTTCTTGAACGACTGCCCAGCGGGCAAGTTCTTGACCAGGGCCAGGTCGTAGTGAATCACCGCGTCGAGAGAGGCCACATCGTGGTCATCCTCGTCGACGGTCGGGTCGTTGTGCTGCGTTGCCGGCATCGTCTTTTGGTCAACGACAACGTCGTTCGACGGGTTGCTGTCAGGCACGGAATCATCGTCCTCGACGTCACCGTCGGTCAGTACTTCGTAGCCGGTGGTGTCGTAGATGTCGGCACCATCGGCTGAGATCTCAGCCACGTTCAACCACGGCCGCTTACTGAAGTCGGCAACGCGCACGGTGACGGTCACGCTTGTCGTCGCTCCTGCGGCCAGACCGGACAGGTTCCACGTCACGATTTGACCGGCGATGTCGCCACCGTTGGAAGCGGTGGTGGCAGTCAGGCCGTCCGGGATGACGTCTCGCACCGTGAAGTTGCCCGACCCGACATTGCCTTGGTTCTTGACGTCGATCGTGAACGTTGCGAGGCCGGCTCCATCAATGGTTCCTGGACCGGTCTTGATCAGCGCCAGGTCGTACAGCACCGGCGCATCGAAGAAGGCGACATCGGCGTCGTCCTCACCGTTCGGCGAAGCATCGGCAATGCTGCTCAGGTCGTTGGTCGGGTGCTCCCACGTGCCGTACCCGTCGCTGACGCCTCCACCATTGTCGTTCGTGGTGACCCCATCCGGAATCGAATCAGCGTCTTCGACATCTCCGCCCGGACCCGGGGCGTCGTATGCGTCGGCTCCATCGGCAGAGATCTCGGCGATGTTCTTGAATGGCCGCTTCGAGACGTCGGTGATGCCCACTGTCACCGTCACCGAACGCACCGCACCGGCAGCCAGATTCGAAAGGCTCCACGTCACCGTGGAACCACTGATCAGACCACCATCACTGGCTGCCGTCGCAGCGGTACCAATCGGCAGTGTGTCGGTCACCGTGTACGAACCAGAGTTGACGTCACCCTGGTTCTCGACAGTCAACGTGAATGTCACTGCACCCGACGGCGTGATCGACGTCAGGTTCGGCACCTTGGCCAGCGCCAGGTCGTACGCGAGCGCAACGTTCACATCGGCGATGTCGGCGTCGTCCTCGGGATCAGGGTTCTGCCCGGCGTCGTTGATCGTCGCGTTGTCGACGCCCGCCAAGCCATAGTTGCCGTCGTTGGTGGTGTCCGTGTCGGGAGTCGAGTCGTTGTCGCCACCCCACTGTGCGCCACCATCAGTTGCGACCTCGGCAAAGTTTCGGAACGGTCGCTTCGAGAAGTCCGAGACCGTCGCCGACCAGATCAGGTCCAGCGTCGAGCCCGCGGCCAGCCCGGACAGTGTCCAGGTGACCGTGCCGGCGACACTGTTGTACACGCCGGCGTTGGAGATACCCGTCTTCGGGGCGAGACCGGCCGGCACCTTGTCGACCACCGTGTAGTTGCCGGAATCGACCGTGCCCTGGTTCCGCACCGTGACCGTGAAGTCGATGACGGTGCTGTCGCCACCGGTACCGTTGACAACGCCCGTCTTGGCCAAGGCCAAGTCGTAGATGTTCGCCGTGAGGTCGGCCTGAGCATCGTTGTTGGTGGGGGTGTCGGAAGTGTCGGTGCTCGTCGTGGGCGGGGTGCCCAACGGGTTTGTCTCAATCACCTCGCCGGTAGCCGGTGAGATGTAAGCCACGTTGTGGAGCGTGCCCGTGATGTTGGCGTTGATGGTCGCCGTGACGATGATCGTCTCGCCGGCCGCTCCACCTGCAGGCAGCACGGCCCAGCTCGTGCACACGTTGGTGACGCAGGTGTAGTTGCTCGATGCGGCGGAACCGACCATCGACACCAAGGTCATCCCCGCGGGCAGGATCTCGGTGACCTTCCAACCCGCCAGCGCGTCCGTGGTGCCCACGTTCGACGGTGTCAGCGTGTACTGAATCGACTTGCCCGGGTAGTAGTTGGCCGGCGTATCGAGGACCTTGGCCAGCGTCAGGTCGACGTTCACGAAGCCAGCATCGATCGTCGGCTCGTCGGTGTTACCAGGGGTGACGGCGTTGCTGCCCGAGGGCGGAGTCGTCACGCCCGCGAACCCAGTGTTCCGGTTTGCGTTCGAGTCGTTCGCTGCCGTGCCCGAGAACTGGGTGGTGAACGAGTAATTGGTCGGTGCGATGAACTTCACCTGATAACCCGCCGACGGTGACAGGTCGTCGAAGAAGTAGAACCCGCTGCCATCCGTGGTGGTCGTGCGCAGCAACGTGGTGCCGGCCGAGTTGTACAACTGGACCGTCACACCGGACATCGCCGGTTCCGCTGCGCCCTGCACGCCATCACGGTTGACGTCGAGCCAGACGTAATCGCCGATCGACACCAACGAATCGACCGACACCGTTGCTTGCGCATCATTGTTCGTCGGCGTCGTCGACGTGTTCATCGACGTCGTCGGGGTGATCAACGGGATCACTTCCGTGACCTCGCTGGAAGCGGGCGAGACATAGGCGACGTTGTGCGCCGAGCCGACGAAGTCGGCGTTGATCGCCGTGGTGACGATGATCTGCTCACCAGCCGCGGCGATACCCAACTGCACCGAACTCGTGCAGGTGAGCGTCATCAGCACACAGGTGTAGATGCTCGAGCCACCGGCAGCGCCCACGATGCCCGTGGCCGTCAGGCCGACCGGCAGGACGTCGGTCACCGACCAGCCGTCCAGCGCGTTCGTGCTGCCGACATTCGTCGGGGTCAGAGCAAACGTCACCGTCGAGCCTTCGTAGTACGGGCCGGCCGATGTGATGGCCTTCGCCACGGCGAGATCGACCCGCACCAGGCCGGCGTCGACGGCTGGGAAGTCCGGCGTCCCCGAGGCGTTCGAGCCATCGGCCGGCGTCGTGAAGACAGCGGTCACACCAGTCGCGACGTCGGCATCGCTGTTGTTGGTGACCGCCACCGCACCTGACTGGCTGGTGAAGAAGTCGCCGGAGGGAGCGGTGAACTTCACCTGATAGTTCGTGCTCGGCAGCAAACCCGTGAACGAGTAGAAGCCGGAAACGTTCGTCGTGGTCAATGTCTGCGTCGGAGGATCGATCGAGTTCCCCGACGCATCGAGCAACTCCACCGTCACACCGCTGACAGGCGCCTCGCCGCCGGTCTGCAAGCCATCGCGATTCAGGTCGAACCACACGTAGTCACCGACACTCACCAACGGGGTCACGAGAACATCGGCCTGTGCGTCGTTGTTCGTCGATGTCGTCGACGTGTTCGTCGATGTCGTGGGAACCACGAGCGGGATCGTCTCGGTCACCTCACCCGGACCGGGCGAGACGTAGGTGACGTTGTGTGCCGTGACTGCTGGGCCGGCGTTCACTGTGGCGGTGACGATGATCGTCTCCGCAGTCGCGCCTGCTGCCAGCGGCGCGCCGGAGGTGCAGACGTTGCTGACGCACGTGTAGATGCTGGAACCACCGGCCGAACCCACCATGGAGACCAGGGTGAGACGAGCAGGCATGATCTCGGTCACCTTCCAACCCGTGAGGGCTGCAGTAGTGCCATTGTTGTTCGGGGTGAGCGTGAACGTCACCGTGTTCCCGGGGTAGACAAGGCCGGCGGTGTTCAGCACCTTCGCGATCGCCAGGTCCACCTTCACCAGGCCCGCATCGATCGTGGAGTCATCGGCAGCATTCGGGGCGCCGGAGTTGGCGCCGGCAGCCGCGGTAATGACGTTGGCACGACCGGTGGTGGTGTTCGCGTTGGAGTCGGTCGCCGTGGCACCGGTGAACTGCGAGGTGAAGCCATACGTGGCGTCCGGCTTCACGAACTCGACGATGTAGTTGGTGCTCGGGGCCAGATCGGTGAACGAGTAGTATCCCTGCGCGTTGGTCGACGTCGTCTTGACGATGGTCGCCGGTGCCGAGGCCAGATAGAGGTTGACCGTCATACCGACGATCGGCGGCTCCGCCACGGCGGTGCCCTGTTGACCATTTCGGTTGACGTCCAACCACACGTAATCACCGATGGAGACCAACGAGAGTGCGAGCGCATCGTCGTTGTCGTCCTCGTCGGTGAGATTGGGCGCCGTGTACGTGGCGCCCAGAGCGATGACGCCGGTGTAGCCCTCGTTGGGCGGCGGCGTGTTGTCCTTGCCGATGCCACCGGTCTGCTGGCTGGCGGGGGTGGAGTCGATGTCGTTCGTGAAGTAGTAGGCCGACGAGTCGGTGTTGATCTCCGCCCAGTTGCGCCATGGTCCGGAGGTCCAGTCGGTGACGTTCAGCGCAACCTTGACGTCGACGTAGCCACCGATCGGGATGTTGGCGATCGAGCAACTCACTGTGGTATCGAGGTTGTCGGTGCACGTGGCGGCGCTGTTGACGGCGTCGAACGTGGTGCCGGTGGGCATCTGGTCCTTCACCGTGACGGCTCGCGATGGCACGTTGCCCTGGTTGTAGACGCGGATGGTGAACACGGGGCCGTTGGGATGGGCGATCGGGCTGTTCGTGACGACCTTCGCCAGCGCCAGGTCGTAGGTCACGACCGGGTTGATGTCGGCGATGTCGGCATCGTCCTGCGGGTCGCCGCCACGTACTCCCGCGTCGGCAATGGTGAGGTTGTCGATACCTGTGCCTGGGGTAGCACCGATGGCCGGATAGGTCCCGTCGTTCGTGGTGACGGTGTCAGGGGTCGAGTCCGAGTCGGTGGTGGGCGTCAGCACGCCGCCGGTCGTGACCAGTTCCGACGAGTCGTCGCTGATCTCGGCGAAGTTGCGATAGGGCCGCTTCGACCAGTCGTCAATCTGTGCCGTGAATGTGATGGTCGCGGAGCCCCCTGGCGCAAGGTTGGACATCCCAGTCCATGTGAGGGTGCCGGAACCGACCGTGGGCGATGAGGGCGACGCGCTCCCTAAGACATACGAGACTCCGGCCGGCAACGTGTCGGTGACGTCGTACACGCCGGACGCAACGCCGCCCTGGTTCTGGACAAGGATCGTGAACGTGGCGGTCCCGAGCGGCAACACGTTCGTCGTGTTCACCGTCTTCACCAGCGCCAGGTCGTAACGGATGCTGACATAGCTGGAGGGGTCCGTGGCACTGACCGGAGTCCGTTCGGCCGGCTTCAACGCCGTACCGCTGTCGAGCACTGGTGTGCCCGACACCGTGGCGATGTTGCTGTAGTCGACGGTCTTCGCAGTGCTCGTGGCGGTACAGGTCATGACCGCACCGCGGTTGAGGGCGATCGAGGGCGCAACCGAGCTGGACAGACCGCTGGCATTGGTGCCGTCGGTAACGATCGAGCAGTTGCTGACCGTGAACGTCGGGTCGGGACCACCGTTGTCGGTGAGGCTGACGCTCTCCAGGCGGGTGTTGCCCGTGTTGGTGACCGTGTAGAGCCAGGTGACCGGTCGGCCTCGAAGGATGCTGACGCCGTCGCCGGCCTGGCTGTCGGGCCACGCAGTGTCCTTGGTGACTTTGTTGACCTTGATGGTCGGCTGGGGCTTCCACAGACCCGCGTCCCAGCTCAGGTCGGCTTCAGAGCCGCTGGAGCCAAGGTTGACGACGGTCGTCTCGTAGAACGGCAGGCCGTTGCCGGCGCCGGAGCCCGTGCCAGTACCGGTGCCGACAGAGGTTTGCGGGATGTCGCTGTCCGTGTTCCCGTTGCCCGGGGTGCCAAGGTCGGTCGCCCCGAGGCCGTCGGCATCCTGCGGCGAGATGTACCACGATGTCGGCGGGTAGAAGCGCACCTTGTAGTCGCCTGCCGGCAAACCCAGGGTGGGGTCGTTGTAGTCGGTCGAGAATAGGTAGTTGCCGTTGACGTCGGTGTAGGTGTACCCGTAGAAAATGAAAACCCCTGGCGAGGTCTGCTTGTAGAGCTCGACATACACACCACTGACGGCATAGGTGGCACCTGTCTCGCCGGAATCCTGGATGCCGTTGTAGTTCTTGTCGTACCACACACGATCGCCGATGCTGTTCGACTGCGCGGGAGCGGCGACGTGGATGTCGACCTTCGGTGGCTCGGCACCGAGGCGCCCCGGGTTGGAGAGACCGCCCAACTGGTCGTCGGGCACATGCACGCCGTACGCGAAGCTGTTCGACGCGCGCGGGCACGTCGGGCCGCCCTCGGTGAGCTGCTGGACGCCGTCGCCATTGGCGTCGACCCATGGCGTGACCTCGGTTCGCCCGAGAATGGTGGTGTTGCCTGGGCCACCCGTGCCGGTTGCCGGGGCATACGGAGGGGTGGTGACCGGAATCGTGCAATTGGTGAGCCGGTCGTACGGGCTCACACCACTTGTGTAGGTGGGGTCGAACACCGGGGTGACCATCTCGTACTCGAACGACAGCGACTGGCCGAAGTCGAGTCGACCTGGGTAGGTGAGCCGGATCGACCGGTAGAGCGGCAGGTTGGCGACGGTCGGTGAAGCCGTCCAGTTCGGCACATCACACGCGACGGTCGGGCCGAGCACCTCGGGCCGACATGGCTTGTTCGACAGTGAGTACTCCACAGTCCAACCGGGGGGCGCGGTGATCAAGGAGACCAGATAGGGCGTAAACTCGGAGCCTCGCTTGACAGTGCTCAGGCGAACCCCGACGTCGCCGACGAACGGGAGGATGTCGACGTACTGCACTTGGTCGACCTGCACGTTGCCCACGTTCTGGACCGAGATCTTCCACGTCATGTGGCCACCTGGCACCGTCGTGCCGGCGAGGTTGAAACCCGCGTCGAGGGCGCCCTGCACCAGCTTCTGCGACCTCAATTGGGCGGAGATGTTGACGTTGATGGAGTGGGCAGCCTTGCAGCCGGCCTGGACGCAGTGGTTGAACTGTGAGCCGTCAGCCTGCGTGATGTGCACCACGTTGGTGTAGCTGCCCGGAAGGGCGGGCGTGTCGTTGACCGTCGGGGTTTGGAACCCGTCGGCGGTCACGTCATACGTGATTGCCGGCGCGATCTGGCCGGGCGTGAGCGTTCCGGTGTACTGCAGCGTGATCAGCGTGCCGGGGCCCTGCGCGCTGGTGTTGCTGGGAAGGACCTCCGGCGTGCAGCCGCTAGGGGTGAGCGCGACCAGAGTCCAGCCGCCGGCGGGTAGCGCGACGCCACCAGCTCGCAGGTTGCTGACGACGAGGCGCGAGCTGTCCGGTACGCAGTCCGTGAGCCGTGGGTTGACGAGGTCGCCCGTCGAATCCGAGTTGTTCGAGGCCGTGAGCGTGTATGTGACGGTGGCGCCCAGGTCGATGGCTGCGGGTGAGGTCTTCGTGATCGAGGGGTGTGGCTGCGGGGTCTCGAGCTGGACGCTGGCGCACGACCGACCGCGATCCTGAAGGATGGTGTCCTGCTCGCCGGTGAGCGTCACGCAGTTCTGGCGAATGATGCCGGGCTGGTTCGGCGGGACCGAAGGTGGGGTGCCGGTGATGGTGCCGATCAGTTTCTGGCCCGATGCCGACCAGCCGCTGCCGATGGTGCCGGTGAACACCCAGCGCACATAGTTCACCCCGGCGAGACCGGTGGTGACCGAGGCCCCCGGTGCAGTGGAAACCTGCGTCCAGGTGCTGTTGTCCGGTGACGTCTCGATCGACGCGCTGACCGTCGAGGGGGCACCGGACCATGTGCCCGTGTTGATCTGCGTGAGGGTGAACCCCGTCGGGAATGGGCCGTCGCTAAGGGTTGCCGTGGTGAAGGCATGCGCCTCGGCGTCGCTCGTGTTGGAGGCGCCGAGACTGTAGGTGACCGTGTCACCGTTCTGGACGTAGTAGTTGCCGCTCGCATTCTTTGACGGTCCAAAGCGGGTGATCGGCCCGATCAGCGTCAGGGTGGTGGTGGCGGGGCCGATGTTCTGCGGCCCGCCGCCGGCGCTGTTGCTGCCGACAGCCGAAACCGAGTTGGTCTTGGTCTCACCGATCACATTGGTGAGATCGCCTCCGGCGAACATGTTGACGAAGGTGACATTGAACGAGATCGGAAGGCAGCCCTGCGCGTCGGTGGCCGGCAAGTTCGCCGGGTCGCCCGGGTTGGGTACACCCGCAGGGTGCAGGTTCCACACGATCGTGCCGCCGGTACCCGGTTGGACGATCGTCAACAACGGGTCAATCGGGTCGGGGATCATCGTGCTGGGTGTGCCGGGCGTGTACACGCCGCCGAAGGGCAACGGTCCCACCGGGGTGGCCCCTACCGGCAGAACGTCGGTGACGGTGTAGCTGTCCCACAGTGCCTTGTTCGTCTGCGGGCACACCTTCACGGTGTAGGCGACAGGGTCGGTGCCCGCCGCGTTGAGCAGCGCCGTGCTGGGACCGGTCTTGAAAATGCCTGACTGCGCCGGCAATGCGTTGATGTAGGAGACCGCCGGACCGGCGGAACAGTGGACCGTATCGGTGTCGGTGCACGGCGAAGAGATGACGGCCGTGTTGGAGACTTGCTGGGCTTGGGGCGTGAACGGGACGATGCCCTGCGGCACGGTCAGCGACAGCGTGACCGAACCAGAGTCGCCCGCCACCATCATCGAAGTGGCCGTCCAGCTGACAGTCTTGGTCGGGCTCGCACCACTGACGCCGTTGAAGACTACATCCGTGGGGTAGAACGCGCTGGCTGAAGCGAAGTTGAGCTGGGCAGGGTTGCCGTAGATGTCGGTGAACGTCGGAAGCGTGTCGGTGAACGTGAGACCCGCGCAGTCGGCGGCGACCAGGCCGGAGCAGCTATAGGTGATGGTGTAGGTGAGCGTCGTCGGCGAACCGTTCGTCGACGGGAGCAACGGTGCGCCCAGCGAGCTCAAGGGCGCCACGGTCTTGCCGTCCAACGACAAGAAACTATCCGGTGGAGCTGCATCGGCGGTCGGGGCGACGACAATCGGTGCGACGACGACGACGGTCGACGCCAACAAGACACCGGCCACGATTCCGAACAGGGCGCGCAGGCGACCTGACATCGTGCGTCCGGCATCCAATTTGATTCGCTCGTTCACTACGCACTCCCACTCGGAGCCTCGCTCGGCCCGCAGTCTGACGAAACTTACGACTCCGTTGTGTCGTCAATCTGACGCAACAAGTGAAGAAATTCCAAAAAGTTAGACTATGCGCTCAAATCTTCAGCTGGCGCCGGAGCCGGTCAAGATTTAACCCAACTCGCGAGGACTCAGCACGAAAGATGTAGACGCTCTGCGGCGATAAAATCACGCTGGGTCGAACTCTCGATCTCGAATTGAGGGTTATTGTTCAGGCATCGTCTGGTTTCGCACACAGCGTGTGTGTATGCGGCCACGCGGAGCGCGAGTGCAGAACGTACGCAGACACATACCTACACAGCAGCAACCAACGGTCAACGGAGCCGGGCGTGGCCATCGGCTCATGTTCGTCAAACACTCATGTCGTCGTTGAGAGTCTGAACCCCAGGTTCACACCGAGACCTGCACGCCCTTCCAGAACGCGTAGCGACCCTTGATCTCGGCTGCAGCATCCTTCGGCTCTGGGTAGAACCACGCCGCATCGGAATTGAGCTGGCCGTCAACAGTGACGTGCTGATAGCTGGCAGTGCCCTTCCACGGGCACACCGTGTTGCTGGGCGAATCCGTCAGGTATTCTGCCTTGACCGATTCGGCGGGGAAGTAGTGATTTCCCTCGACCACGACCGTGTCGTCACTCTCGGCGATGACCGTGCCATTCCATACTGCCCTCATGGCGGTTCCTCCTCCTAGATGCGCCGACCAGTATGCCGGGCCGGATCACTTCGGTGGCATACGGATTCCGCCGTCGACGCGAATTGTCTCGGCGTTCATGTAGCTGTTGGTGATGCACTCCACGACCATCGAGGCGAGCTCGCTCTGGAAGCCGAGACGCTGTGGGAACAGCACACCCTTCTGCAGGTTCGTCTTGAAGGCTTCGCTGTTCTCACCCTCGCCGTAGATGGGCGTGTCGATCAGGCCAGGCGCAACGGTGTTGACGCGCACGCCAACAGCAGCGAGGTCGCGCGCGATCGGCAGGGTCATTCCGACGACGCCACCCTTGGAAGCCGAGTACGAAGCCTGGCCGATCTGGCCGTCGAAGGCTGCGACGGAGGCGATGTTGACGATGGCGCCGCGCTCGCCGTACTCCAACGGCTCGGTGGTGCTCATGGCGGTCGCTGCCAGGCGGATGCAGTCGAAGCTGCCGATGAGATTGATGGCGATGACCTTCTTGAAGGCATCGAGGTTGGCGGCCGACTCGTACTGGCCGTCCTTGCCGACCGTGCGCTGGGCCCAGCCGATGCCGGCCGAGTTCACGAGCACGCGCAACGGCCCCATGCTCTTGGCCATCTCGATGGCGTTGATGATGTCGTCGGTCTTGGTGACGTCGACCTTACAGAACGAGCCGCCGATCTCGTCGGCGAGTTCGTTGCCCTTGTCCTCCTGCAGGTCGGCGACGACGACCTTGGCCCCCTTCGAGGCGAGCAGACGGGCGGTTGCTGCTCCGATGCCGGAGGCACCACCCGTGACGATTGCGCTGACTCCATTGATATCCATGTCGCCGACGTTAGGCCGCAGCAGGTCGCGCACACCAAGCGGACCGCGCCCACAAACGTCGGTGCGCAGCGTGCCAGGGCCCACCGAAGTGACGCGTTGTCGACGCCACCACCTGCACCTGTGAAGGAAAACCGCGTCAGTTCTCGATGGACATCCCGAGGTCGCGTGCCCGTCGGGCAACCACTCGCTCGAGGAACGCTCGGGCTTGGGCAGGTGACTTCCTGTCCGCCCAGCCCAGGTACACAAACTGCCAGCCCTCGGCGATCGCGCGATTCTCCCGCCGCTGGTCGAGTATCTCCCGATGAGTTCCGGTGTGGAACGAGCGACTGTGCGCCTCGATGCCGAGCCGCACCACAGGGAACGCAAGGTCGACCTGCGCGATGAACGAGCGGTCCACCTCTTCCCGGATGATGTGCTGCAGCGTCAACTCCGGCAGTTTCGGGGAGGCGATCGCCAGCTCGACCAGTCGTTCCATCCAGGAACCACGCACCACTCCGGACTCCCTACGCTCGCGCACCTGGCCGAGAACGAGCCTCGTGCCCCGTTGACCTGGGCGGTGCAGTTCAGTTGCAACCTGCTCCAACCACGTCAGGCTGTAGCCCATCCTCTGAAAGCTGTCGATCGCCCGAATCACCTGTTCGTCGTCGACCACCTGGCCGAGATCGACAATGGTGCGCGCCAGCGAAGTGCACGGAATGCCGTCGATCACGAAGCAATGCTGCGGCGTCAGCGGCGATTGATGGACGATCACGCCGTCCATTCGGAGTCGTCGACCGCGCGGCAGGGTCACTTCGAGGAGGTTGTCGGTGAATCCGTCAACCTTCTGTAGCTGGGCCGATGCCCGATGCGATGCCTTCCCGGCGCCGTTCGCCGTCAGCGTGGCAGCCTGCAACGACTGACGCCACGTGGGTGGTGCACCATGGATCGCGTAGACGCGAGGTGCTATCGGCCGAAGGGTCGATCGCTCGAGTTCAGAACGAATCTGGAGGGCGGAGAGGCCCGATACGACAGCCTGGGAACGGGACAATGCGGCGTGGTGTGAGGCTGCGACATCACCAACACCGCCCATGAAGGACGAGTTGGTCATGAAGCCCGAACATATCGACGACGCCCGGGAGCTACTCCCCCGTCGCACAGAAATTCTGCGTTGTGGCCAACGCCGGAAGTGACGCGCTATTGGTCCTGCCAACTGGGCTTGTGAAAACAAACCGCGTCACTTCGACTACCGCAGGCGACCGATCCGCGAAGTGACGCGCTATCGGTTCCACCAACTGGGGTTGTGAAAACAAACCCCGTCACTTCGGCGCACGGGTGCAGGCGGCGCGTTAGTCGAAGAGGCTGGGCTGTGCGATGTCTGGGCGAGCGGTGCTGGGCACGTCGACGGGGGCGAAGGGGCCGGCGCTGGCGGCGACGGCGAGGCGGTCGACCAGATCGTTCATCGGGTCGCCACTGTGGCCCTTCACCCATCGAAACGTGGGCGAACGCTCGATGACCAACTCGACCAGTGGCACCCAGATGTCCGTGTTGGCGACCGGTTGCTTCTGTGAGTTCTTCCAGCCGTTGGCCTTCCACTTCACCCACCAGCGGTCGCGGAAGCAGTGCACCACGTAGGTGCTGTCGCTGACGATGGTGAGCTGACCGGTCAGCGACTTCAGTGCTTCCAGAACGGCCTGCAGTTCCATCCGCTGGTTGGTGGAATGGGCTGCGCCCCCGGACCCGTTCAGCTCGCCGCTCGGCGCAACAGCCCACGCCCAGCCGCCGCGGCCGGGGTTGCCGGCGCACGCGCCGTCGGTGAACACCACAGTCGGCTCGGTGCCGCTCACGTCTGGGCCGCATTCACGATGGCCGGGCCGAGGAATTGGGTGGCGATCAGCAACGAGGCGTCGCTGCTCCAGTGCACACCATCGACGCGTGCAGCGCGGTCCTGTCCTACGGACTGGGTTGCGAGCCACGCGGAGAGGTCCACCACGCGCACGGCGGGTCGACTGAACCCGACTGATTCGATGGCTCGTCGCAACACCGAATGACGGGCAGGTTGGGCCTGAATGTCTTCGCCACCGGCCAACGACGGCAACGGTGTTGGCGCCTTCAACCACACGATGCGCGGAGCGCCAGCGGCAAGCAGGCTGTCGGTGAACTTGCCCAACGAGGACATCATGGCCTCCTCGACAGCAGGGTCGGTGGGTGAGAGCAACGGACCATCCTTCGTCAGCCGACGGTCCTGCACGTCCCATACGGTGCTCATCACGACCACGACATCCGGCTGCAGCTCTGTCACCTTCGCCGGAATCAGATCGCGAACATACGGCCCGCACACTGCGTCGACGTCGCGTTGGCCGTTGCTCAACTCGAGATAACCACCCAGTACCAAACCACAACCGGGGCCGGCATCCACCGTCACCTGCGCGTACAGCGGATTGGCTGCCGCCCACAGCACCAGGCCTGCCCCGGTGGCCTCGGCCGTCGAGTCGCCCACGACGAGGATGCGCACCGGGCGCGAAGGCACTGCCAGCTGCGTGGTGGTCGTCGCTACCGGCAGCGTGGTGCTGACGGCCACATCGCCGGTGTCGGTCGCCGCCACGCTGGAGGAGCTTGCAGCGGCCAAGGAACTGGTCGTCGCAATCGTGACCAGCGGCGCCACCGGACCCGTGTCGAACGATGCTTGCTCGGCGGCCGCAGCGTCGACGGCGTAGTACTTGGTTGTGGCAGGCAGGACCGCGATCGCGAGCAACGAAGCAAGAGCGGTGCCGGCGAACGCCGCCATCAGAGTTCGGCGAGGCGGCATCCAGGTGGCGAGCCTGATCGGCTTCTCGATGAGGTAGTAGGAGGCCACCGACACGACGAGCGTGAGCGCACACTTCACCGCCAGCGACACACCCACCGGAACGTCCCATCCCTTGCGATCGATGAGGACGAAAATTGGCCAGTGGTAGAGGTACACCCCGTAGCTGATCTTGCCCAGACCGACCAAGGGGCGAGCACTCAGCATCGTGCGGACCGGACCGGGTGCCTGCAATCCGACGATGAGCGCTGCACTGACCGCCGCAACCAGGGGCAGTGCACCCTCGTACGCGGGGCCCGAGCCGTCTGGGAAGAGCACACACGCAACCGCCAACGCACCCAACGCGATCGGCGCCAGCGGCGCGACCCCACTCGGCACCGGACGGCCGTGCAACCAACAGGCCACGAGCGAGCCGGCGAGGATCTCGCAGATGCGGGCAGGGGTGGACCAGTACGCCGCGTTGGGACCCCACACCTGTGCGATCACCGGTGCCGCGACCGCCGACATGGCGGTGATGACCGCGACGACGGTGAACACTTTGATCTTGCGTCGCCGGGCAAACGCGAACAGGCCGATGAAGGCCAGCGGCCACACCCAATAGAACTGTTCCTCGATGGCCAGCGACCAGTAGTGGTCGAGCGGCTTCTTCAGACCCGCCTGCGCCGCGGTCAGATCGGCGTAACTCTCCCCCGACCCGAGCTTGACCCAGTTGAACACCTGGAAGACCGCGCCGAGCACGTCGCGTTTCAGGTTGGCGACCCCGCTGAACCATCCGGCCCACGCCATCAGGCACACGGCAACGATACACACCAAGCTTGCGGGCAGCAGGCGACGCGCTCGGCGTGTGTAGAACGCAGCGGCGTTGATGCTGCCCGACCGCTGGTGTTCCGTCAGCAGTAGCGAGGTGATCAGATAGCCGGACAACGTGAAGAAGACGGAGACACCGAGGTAGCCGCCGCTCATCCAGCTGACCCCGCCATGGAACACGAGCACCGCCGCCACGGCGAACGCCCGCGTACCGTCCAACGCAGGTTGGTAGGCGATCGTCTGGCGAGTCATCGCAGCGATGGTAGAGGTTGCGACCTGCGTCGCGACGTCGGAAAGACTGTCAGTCAGTGCCAGCATGCGAGAATGCACGAATGCGTCGTCGCGCCGTACTGATCACCGTCTCGCTGCTCGCTGCGGCCGCCACTTCAGCAATGCCAGCGAACACTGCTCTCGCCGCCCCCGCCGGCTGCCGCAACAACTCGAGTGGCATCACCGAGTTCTGCGATCAGCACATCGCCACCGTCGGCCCACGAGGATCCATCGGACTTCTCGGTGATTCGGTGTTGCTCGGCTCGGCCGGCGGGATGAGCACACCCAGCCTGCCCACGATGCTCAGCGACAACGGGTTCGGCCCGGTCCACCTCTCCACCACGCTGGGAATGACCACCTACAACTCGTCGGCGACACGTCGAGACGCATCTGCGTTCCACTGGCTCAGCCGCTGGCGCGACTCGGGTTTCAACCCGGACGTGATCGTCGTCAACCTCGGTGCCAATCATCTGGGCACGTGCACACCAGCATCGGTCAGCGTGTGCAGGGCCAAGGTCGATCAGTTGGTGCACGAGATCTCGCTCTACTTTCCGAGCGCGATCGTCTGGTGGGCGAAGGTCGTTCAGCGCAGCTACCCCTCAGGTAACCCGACCAGCGGCATGGCAGGTTGGAACACTGCGCTCGATCAGGCCGAGTCAGCCTGGCCGAATCTGATCGTGTGGGATTGGCCGACGGCGTTGGCCAACGCCAACCCGGCGATTGCCACCGATATCGCCGGCATTCACCCGATCTCGTCAGCGCAGTACGTGAAGCGCAGCACATTGATGGCACAGCACATCACGGAGCAGACCGGCGGTGCTCGCTTCGACGGGCCTCGCGCCGGCCTGCCGGCGGCGGACTCGGGCCCGTTGAACTTCGAACCTGTGACCGAGACGACGGTCTACAGCACACTGGCCAACGGCCAGCGGTTCGCCAGTGAGGAGACTCGCGACATCGATCTCAGTGGCGTCGCCGCTGTTGCCGACGATGCCAAGGCGCTCGCCCTCACCGTCAGCGCCAAGAACCCTGACCAGGCGGGCTACCTGGTGCTCTATCGCTGCGGCGATCCGATGCCGCCCACCTCCAACGTCAACTTTGCGCCCGGAGCATTTCGAACGGCGCAGGTCGTCACGAAGATCACCGACGCCGGGCACATCTGTGTGTTCGCCAGCACGGCGACCGACGTGATCGTGTCGATCCAGGGCAACTTCGTCGCACACGCTGCGACGACATTGCATCCCATCAGCCCCGTGAGGCCGCTCGACACTCGCCAAACCGGCCGTGCGAGCGATTTCGTGATTGCGATACCAGGTGCGGGCGTGCGAGCCGCCAGCGTGACGCTCACCGCGACTCGCGAGTCGGCGGGTGGCACTCTCACGATCTACGGCTGCGACGCGTCGGTACCCGACGTGGCCAACCTCAGTTTCGAGCCCGACGAGACCATCGCCGGCGCCGCGTTCGTGCCGGTCTCGGCGAGTGGCACGATCTGCGTGCATGTCAACACGGCTTCCGCTGCGTTCGTCGACGTCATCGTCGACATCACCGGCACGTTCTCCACAGACCCGGGCGGGCTGCAGTTCGTCCCTGTGTTCGCAACTCGCGTGCTGGACACCCGTAACACCATCGGTGGCTGGGTGGGCCGCCACGACACCAGCCAAAGCCTCGACGTGGTCGCCGCTCCCCCGGGTGCCCGCGCCGTCACCGGCACCATCACACTCGTGCGCCCGTCATTCAGCGGCTACCTGACCGCCTATGCCTGCGACGAGTCACTGCCGCCGACGTCATCGGTGAACGCCCGCAGCGGTTTGGCAATGGCCAACTCGGTGACGGTGGGAATTCGGCCCGCCGACCAAGCGGTGTGCATCTTCAGCTACAGCAACACCAACACCTTGTTCGACGTGGTCGGCTGGTGGGTGGAGGCACCCTCGTGAGCCGGCGACTGGTGTCGCTCGCGTTGGTAGCGCTGTGCCCGATGATTGCCGTGACCGTCGGTGCTGCCGGAGCCACCGCCGGGGCCGTCGCAGCAACACGCCTTGCGATGCCGGAGGCCGTGGCCTCGAAGCATGTGTTCATGGTCTCGGACTCGGTCGGCATCGGGGCGTTCGGGGCGATGAGCCGAGCATTCCCTTCGGATTGGCAGGTGACGACCACCGGCAAGCCGGCTCAGTTCGTCGAGCAGCTGGTCGATCGATTCGTGAACCCGGCACCGGCATCGTCGTTCGGCGACTACGCGATCGTCGCCGGTGGCTACAACTACCCGTACTGGGACAACGACCGCTTCAGCCGGTCGATCGACCAGATGGTGGAGGCGCTGCTGGCCAAGGGCGTCAAGCACATCTTCTGGGTCACCCTGCGCGAGGTGAAGCCCGAGTTCTACTCCGGGTACAACAGGTTGGCCGGCAACTACAAGCAGCTGTACAGCCTGTACCCCATCGCGAACGCAACCATTCGGGGGGCGATGAACCGCCATCGCGAATTGTCGATCGTCGATTGGGCGGCCGCCACCGATCAGTTCGGCCTCACCTACGACGCCATTCACCTCAACCCCGAGGGTGCGGCGCTCTATGCCGGCATGGCCTCGTCGACGATCCTGAATTCATTGGGCATCGAGCCCGCCGGCACGGTCACTGAGTTCGCGGCAACTGGCGTGGCCGGAGTGCCACCCGACGCGTCGGCCGTCTCGATCAACCTCACCGCCGTCGGCCCTCGCACCGCCGGCTATCTCACGGCCTATCCGTGTGGTGACACGCTGCCGATCGTCAGCAACCTCAACTTCCTGCCCGATCAGACGGTGGCCAGCGCAGCGATCGTGCCGGTGGGTGCGGACGGCAAGGTGTGCGTGTACCAGAGCTCGGACTCGCACGTGCTGGTCGACATCAACGGAGCGTTTGCCGCCGATTCGGGTTTCGTTGCACTCCCCCCGGCCCGCGCCATTGACACTCGCAGCGGTCCCCTCCCTGCCGCCAACGCAGTGACAGTCGTCCACCTCGGCGCGCTGCCCGGTGCGCCGCCGGGAGTATTCACCGCGGTCGTCAATCTCACCGTGGTGGCCGGCGCAACGGGTACCAGCGCGAGCCTGTACACGTGCGGCGGGCCGGCACCGGCGCAACCGTCGCGCACCATCGGTATCGGCCTCGCGCAGAACCTGACGATGGTCGTGGCGACGGACGCGAATGGCGATGTGTGTGCCACCGTCAGCCAATCGGCGCATGTCCTCGTCGATCTGTTCGGTGCGTTCCCGCTGTCCGCAGCGTTCCACGCACTGCCGGCCCAACGCCTGCTCGACACGCGGGGCGGCTACCCGCTGTTCGGCGGCACTCCGCGTACCCAGCAGGTGGCGGGCGTGGCGGGCGTTCCACCGCTGCCCGAGCCAACGGGTGCGGTGCTCACGTTGACGTTGCTGAACCCGGCCGGCGCCGGTTGGGCCACGGTGTATCCCTGCGCGACCGGCCAGCCGAATACGTCGATGATCAATGTCGTCGCCAACCACGAGCAGACCAACGCTGTCATCCCGCCGCTGGACGCTGTCGGCACCGTGTGCCTGTACAGCAGTACCACCAGTCACGCGTTGCTCGACGTGTCGGGCTGGGCAGGTGCTTCCTTCCTGCCGCTCGCTCCAACTCGTCTGGTCGATACGCGAAACGGCTAGTTTCGCCCGGTTACCCGCTGGTAGCGGTGGCAGAATGCCACCATGATCTTCGACGGCTACGTCAACCAGCTCCCCGACTCAGACCCCGGTGAAACACAGGAGTGGCTCGACAGCCTCGATGCCGTTGTCGATGTGCACGGCAAGACACGTGCCCGCTTCCTGCTGACCAAGCTGCTGGAGAAGGCTCGCGCCTCGCAGGTCAGCTTCCCGGCCACGGTCAGCACGCCGTACCTCAACACCATTCCGCGTGAGTCCGAGCCGTGGTTCCCTGGCGATGAGTACATCGAGCGCCGTATCCGGGCGTTCGTCCGTTGGAATGCGGCGGCGATGGTGGTGCGCGCCAACAAGCACGCCGAAGGCATCGGCGGCCACCTGGCCACCTTCGCCAGTTCCGCCAGCCTGTACGAGATCGGTTTCAACCACTTCTTCCGCGGCAAGGACGACGGCAACGCCGGCGACCACATCTATTTCCAGGGTCACGCGACGCCTGGTATCTACGCCCGTGCGTTCCTCGAGCGCCGGCTGGAGACCTCCGACCTCGACCAGTTCCGCCGCGAGATCGGCCGCGAGGGCAAGGGCCTCAGCAGCTATCCGCACCCCCGGCTGATGCCCGACTTCTGGGAGTTTCCGACGGTCTCGATGGGCCTTGGGCCGCTGACCGCGCTGTACCAGGCTCGATTCAACCGCTACCTGCAGAACCGCGAAATCGACGACACCAGCCAGAGTCGCGTGTGGGCCTTCCTGGGCGACGGCGAATGCGACGAGCCAGAGACGCTCGGCGCCATCTCCCTGGCCAGCCGCGAGCGGTTGGACAACCTGGTCTTCGTGGTCAACTGCAACCTGCAGCGCCTCGATGGCCCGGTACGAGGCAACGGCAAGATCATCCAGGAGCTGGAGGCCAGCTTCCGCGGTGCCGGCTGGAATGTGATCAAGGTCATCTTGGGTAGCAAGTGGGACAGCCTGCTGGCCAACGACAAGGACGGGGTGTTGCTCAACCAGTTGAACACCACCGTTGATGGCGAGTTCCAGCGCTACAGCATCGAGAACGGCGCCTACATTCGCGACAACTTCTTCGGCCCCGACCCGCGGCTGCGCCAGATGGTTGCTCATCTCACCGACGACGATCTGATCAACCTGCCTCGCGGCGGCCACGATTATCACAAGCTCTACGCGGCCTACAAGGCAGCCAGCGAAAACCTCGGCTCGGGTGCCCCGACGGTGATTCTGGCCAAGACCATCAAGGGCTGGACGCTCGGCCCCGGTTTCGAGGGTCGCAACTCCACGCACCAGATCAAGAAGATGACCAGCGCTCAGCTGTTCGCGCTACGCGACCGGCTGCACATGAACGACGAGATCCCGGATTCGGCGTTCGACAACGACGAGATTCCATACTTCCGCCCCGCCGAGGATTCGGTCGAGTACCAGTACATGATCGAGCGTCGTCGGGCTCTCGGGGGCAGCGTGCCAAAGCGCATCGTTCGCCCGCGCAAGCAATTGAGCATGCCCTTGGACACCACGTTCGAGGAGCTCCGCCGCGGCTCGGGCGACCAGGAGGTCAGCACCACGATGGGCTTCACCCGACTGCTGCGCAACCTCAGCCGCGACGAGAACATCGGCCAGTTGGTGGTGCCGATCATTCCCGACGAGGGCCGCACCTTTGGCATGGACTCGCTGTTCCCCGCACTGAAGATCTACGCATCGCAGGGTCAGCAGTACGAGCCGGTCGACCACGACCTACTGCTCAGTTACGCCGAATCCGCCAAGGGCCAGATTCTGGAAGAGGGAATCACCGAGGCAGGCTCGATGGCCAGCTTCATCGCCGCCGGCACCGCCTACGCCACCCGCGGTGTCAGCACGATCCCGTTCTACACGTTCTATTCCATGTTCGGTTTCCAGCGCGTGGGCGACCTCATCTGGCAGGCCGCCGACGCCCGCGCTCGCGGTTTCCTGCTGGGTGCCACCGCTGGGCGCACCACGCTGCAGGGTGAAGGCCTCCAGCACCAGGACGGTCACTCGCTGGTGTTGGCCAGCACCGTGCCGCCTTGTCAGGCATACGACCCGGCGTTTGCGTACGAGGTCGCCACCATCATCCAGGCAGGCATCCACCGCATGTACGGCGCCGATGCCGACCGGCCGGACAACCTCGAACGCGACGTCTTCTACTACATCACCCTGTACAACGAGAACTACCCGATGCCCGCAATGCCCGAGGGCCTCGACCCTGCCGACATCCTGCGTGGCCTGTACCGCTGGGCCCCGGCCCCCGAAGGCACCGACCGGCGCGCGACGTTGCTGTTCAGCGGTTCCGCGCAGGGCGCTGCCCGCGCAGCGGCCGCCGAGCTGGGTGAGTACGGCATTGGTGTCGAGCTGTGGTCGGCCACGTCGTACAAGGCGCTCCGCGACGATGCGTTGTCCGCCGAGCGCTGGAACCGTCTGCACCCGCACGAGCCTGCCAAGCCAGTGGCTGTCGCTCATCTTCTTGCCGATACGCACGGCCCGATCGTGGCCGTCAGCGATTTCATGAAGATCGTGCCCGAGCAGATCTCACGCTTCTTGCCGGGCCGCACCTTCATCCCGCTGGGCACCGACGGTATGGGCCGCAGCGATACTCGCGAGGCGCTGCGCGACTACTTCGAGGTCGACGCCGGCCACATCGTGGTCGCCATCCTCAGCGCGTTGCTGGCCGACGGCAAGGCCAGTGCCGACGAGGTGCAGGCCGCCATCGCTCGCCACAATCTCAACGCCGACGCACCTGACCCCCTCGACGTCTAGCCCGACGCCCCATCCCGCCACCCGTCACCCGTCACCCAAGGTGCGAGTGCCACGCCGTCAGTGCGAGTGCCACGCCGTCTATCCGAGTGCCACGCCGTCTATCCGAGTGCCACGCCGTCTATCCGAGTGCCACCCGACCATGCGAGTGGGTACTCGCACCCCGGGGTGCGAGTACCCACTCGGATGCCGCCTCGCACTCGCACCTGCAGCCTCGCACTCGCACCTGCCGCCTGCAGCCTCGCACTCGCACCTGCAGCCTGGCACTCGCACAGACGGCCAGGCACTCGGAGATGGGGTTAGCCCCACCAGCCGTTGACGTCGAGAATCACGTGCACCGACACCGAGACGTAGACACACAACGTGCCGCCGAGTGACAACGCCACCATCGCCCCGTTGGCAACCGCCTGACCTGTGCTGAAGTTGACGTTGGACGTCGGTGGCTGGGCGCCGCACGGGTATGCGGTGACATAGCCGTTGTTGGCGTCACCGGAAGCGGCGGTCACGTTGAACGAGACTGACTTGGCGGTCGCTGGGATTCCACGTTGGCCGGCAACTTGGATGACGATGGTATGGCCTGCGCTCTCGAGCTGGCCGCCGGTCCCGAAGTTCATGTTCGCGTTCCACTTGTCGCGAGTGTCGACCCATCGGAACGGTGCGCTGGGCGTAAAGCCAGTGGCCGTCGAGGGCACCATGTAGCCGAAGACGTCGACAATGATGTCCAGACTGGTGTTGCTGTACACACACACCGAACGGTTCGCAGACAGTGCGATGGTGACCGTGTTCGGGCGAGTGTCGCCCACCGCCGGGTTTACGCTCGACGTGGAAGGAAGCTCGCCGCACGGAAACACCGTCACGAAGCCCGCTTCGTCTGGGTTGATGGTGGTGACGTTGAGCATGGCCCCGGTTACGTTCTGCGGTGCGCCCGTCAGTGGCAGCTCCACCACCTGCCCGGCGTTGATGCGGCCACTGGGCCCGATGCCTTGTCGAGTGTCCATCACCCGGTCGGGAACCACCGCAGAAAAGCGTGAGGCAGCCGAGGCCGAATAGAAGCCCGAGACATCGATGAGAATCTCGGCGGCGGCCGGCGAGAAGGCGCAGATGTTGCCCCCGCTGTCGAGTGGCGTGGTTGCCGCGTTGGACACCGCTTCACCCCCGAGGAAGTTGAGCGTCGAGACCACCGGCATGGGGTTCGAGCAGTTCCAGATGGTGAGGTATCCCGCGCCGGTGGCGTTGGCGACGGTGAAGTTGCCGCTGATGGCGGACGCGTCGAGCGGGAGACCCATGCGGCCAGTGAGCTTGATCCGCTTCGGAACTCCGGCGAGGAGCCGAGTTGCGCCAAGGTTGACGCGTGAGTCCACGAATCGTGCCGGAGCGATCGGCTGCCAGCCGGTGGGGCCGCTGGTCGGAGTTGCCGACGCGGGTAGTGCGCTGAAGTCGGCAGCAGCCGGGTCGACGGTGAAGCTCCATGTGACGCTGCGAGCCGAGGTGTTCACCGTCACGGTGTACACGCCAGGCGAAAGGGCGGAACGGGGCATGACGATGGCGGCGTTGTCGCCGGCCAGAATGCTCTGTGCCACATCGATGGTGTTGTGGCGGCTGAGCACGCAGGTCTGCACAGGGCCGGACGGGCCGGTCATCGTTGCTGTCGGGTTGGAGGAGAAGTTCTCCGGCATCATCGCGATCACCGGCAGGCCGGCACCGGTGTTGCCCCAGCCGCACAGCTGCACGGGGTTCGGTGATTCTGCAACGAACTGTGTGAGGTTGGTGACCATGCCGTCGCCGGGGAAGAGGATCGGCTGGCTGAGCCCCTGCTTGGGCCCAAGGCCATGGAGGATGTCGAGCGTCGCGCCCGAATGCCAACGCGGCGTCGACGGGTTCTCGCACTGTCCATAGCCAACCCGCTGCAGGTTCGGACGAAGGATTCCGATGGCGTGGAACGGCCCGGTCATCCACAGTTCGACGAACGATCTGTTGCTGACACCGGTTGCACTATTGACTGCCACGTTGCCGCTTCTGCCGGCGCTGTCACCCTCTGGGGTGTAACCCGGGGCGCCACTCACTTCTTCGTGCGAGATATCGTTGAGCAGCATGTAACACGAGTGGTTGTAGGCGCCGGGCGACAACGAAGGGTCTTCTACGACCGGCGGCAGGCTGGCCATTGCACGGAAGTAGTTGACCGCCGTCAGCCAATCGGCACCTGCGGAGATGAACGGCGGAGTGGGGTTCGCTGCCTGCGCGGGAGCGACGACCAGCATCGAGAAGATTGCTGCTACGGCAACAGCAAAGACGCCCCGTCGTCGAGCAACCATCACCACATTCCTCCTCGAAGTCCTTACACGTTCACTATCTGTATCGACCCCCTGGCGCCCGTCTTGAGCCTCTCCGAGACAATTTGTCGATTTCGTGACAAATGTCGGACGGTTGCGAGAACCTCCCCGAGACGGGGCGGTCAACTATCGTGACCCCAATGTCGCTCGCAGCTCCTTTCACGCTGAGGCGATGTTTCGTGGTCGCCATCGTGGTGGTGGCAGGTCTGGTGCTGCGAGTGCAGATCCTCGATGGCTCGATGGGCGCTCTGTTCGCCGACGAGGCGTACACCGGGTTGCAATCGGTCGGGGTCATTCGCGACGGCCGATTTCCCATCGTGATCGACGGCAACGTCTATTCGGCCGCACTCGAGGCGTACCTGTTCAGCCCGATCCTGGTGTTCGCCGGGGGCAGCATTGCCGTCTTGAAGTGGCTCTTCGTCGGCGTGTGGGCGTTGGCGGCCGCTGCTGCGTTCGGTGCCGGGCGTCGCCTGATGAACAACCGTGTCGGCGCAGTTGCTGCAACGCTGGTGTGGCTGGCGCCGGGTGCGCTGTTGGTGCTCAGCACGCGGGCGTACATGGGCTATTCGTTGGGGTTGGCGGTCACCGCGGGCGTGCTCTGGGCTGCGGCCGTTGTCGCCGACGGGGACGTCGCATCGCCACGGTCGTCGGCATGTCTCGGCTTTCTTGCAGGCCTTGCCTTCTATCTCCATCCGATGTTCGGCGCGGCCGCGGCACCTTTGGTGGCCGTAGCGGCCGTTGTCCACTTCCGAGACTGGCGTCGTTGGTGGGTACCGGCGGTTGGCGCCGCGTTCGCCGCCAATGCCGCGTTCCTCGGGTGGAACGCGATCAATGGGTGGCCCTCGCTGCACTCGAGCTTGCCGTTCGAGGGCACGTACGTGGAGCGGCTGAAGGGCTTCGCAACTGGCCTGCTGCCGCGAGCGTTCGGCCTGCGCACGTTCCCCGGCGAGTGGGTCTTCGGGCGTTCATTGGGTCTTGCGGCCTATGCGCTGCTGCTGGGCGGGGCGATTGCAGGCTGCATCAGCATCGTGCGTGCCAGCGCTCGGCCCAGCCGATGGTTGCTCCCCGTGGCCTTGGCAGGCAGCTTTCCGCTGATGGCCTTGCTCACACCGTTGATCTTCGTGGCCGACGGGCGCTACGCAATCATCGTCTTCCCCCTGTTCGCGATCGCGTGGGGCGCTGCTGCCTCGGCGCTGTTCTCAGCAATGTCGGCCCGCCTGTTTGCGGTCGGGCTCGTTGGCGTCGGCGCGTTGTGGGTGGCCGGCACCATCGTGCCGTTCGTCGACCAACAACAGGGCTTCGAGAGCGCCGACCCCAACGCTTGGCAGCAGCGAGTGCTCGACCGCCTGGACGAGGTGGGCATCAGTCGGGTCGCAGGCAACTACAACCTGGTACTGCCCATCGAGTATCGCAGCGACCAGTCGATCCGTGTGGCAATCGCGGGCAACCCGTACACCATCCGCTTCCCCACGTCGCAGCGCATCGTCGGTGCGACACCGGCGCGGGAAGTGGCGTTCCTCTTCCCGCCTGGCGATCTGGATCCAGGCTGGTTCTACCTACCGCTCGCTGACTACCGTGTCGAAGACCTCGGCGGCATCATTCTTTATCTTCCGCCTGCGGCGGGCGGCTGAGGCAAGGAAGCGCACCATGTGGCACGGAAAGACGTTGGCAGTTGTGCTGCCCACCTACAACGAGGCCGGCAGCATCGCCGACTGCATCAATGCGTTTCAGGCGCTGGGCATCGTCGACGAGATCGTCGTCGTCAACAACAACGCGCACCCCGACACGACTCCGGCAGTTGCCCCCACGGTTGCGCGTGAGGTGCTCGAACCCACCCAGGGATATGGGGCAGCAATTCGGCGCGGCTTTCTGGAGACAGCCTCGGCCGACCTGGTGTGCGTGTGCGAGCCGGACGCGACGTTCGACCCGGCCGACATCTTGAAGCTGCTGCCGTTCACCACCGACGTCGACTTCGTGCTCGGTTCGCGCACCGTGCAGACGTTCATCCTCAGCGGCGCCAACATGGGGCTGTTCCTGCGGTGGGGTAACTGGGCGGTGGCCAAGCTGACCGAGGCACTGTTCAACACGGTGTACCTCTCCGATGTGGGGTGCACGTTCCGGGTGGTCACGCGCGCCGGTCTGGAGGAGTTGACGCCGGAGTTCAGCAGCAACGGGTCATCGTTCGGTTACGAGATGATGTTGCACGCTGCGCGGCTGCGGGTGTCGCTGGTGCAGGTGCCGGTGAAGTACCTGCCCCGCGTCGGCGAGAGTTCGGTCACCGGCGACAGGGTGAAGACGTTCCGGCTGGGCATGTCCATGATCGGCCTCTGCCTTCGACACCGCTTCCGCCGCTCGCCTCGCTGAACGGCTACTGCTGCACGGCACTACTACTGCTGCACGGCACTACTACTGCTGAACGGCACTACTACTGCTGAACGGCACTACTACTGCTGAACGGCACTACTACTGCTGAACGGCACTACTACTGCTGAACGGCACTACTACCGCTGCACGGCTACTTGCGGCACTCCCACGTCACGAACTGGTGCGAGGGCAGCCAGCCCATCGAGGTCGCCTGCGCATCGCTGGCGATCACCGTCAGGTCGTCGGGTCGAGCGTGGCGCACCATGTCGACCACGTCGAAGATGTCGCCGTCGGGTTCTGGCGGCGGAACCTGTCCGGTCAGAACGGCGGCGAAGTTGGCGGTCACCAGCGCGGTCGCGGTAAAGCCCGCGGCGCGCACCATGTCGATGAGGTCCCACCCGAAGTTCCAGAACACGGGCGTGTTATCGGCGTGAAATTCGGGGGTCGTGGGCGACGCGGTCGCACCGTGCAGCAGCGGCACCTGCAGATAGATGCGCCCGCCCGGCGCCATGACTCGGTACAGCTCGGCCAGCGCGCATTGTGTTTCGGGGACGTGCTCCAGCACATGCGGGGTGAGCACCACGTCGAGCGAGGCGTCGGGTAGTGCAATTGCCTGCAGGTCGATCTGCAGGTCGGCGCGGTGGGCACCAAGATCGAAGTCGCTGGCGCGGTAGTCGAGGTGGCGCCGCATCAGTTCGCGGTACTCGTCGCCCAGGCGCGGGCTGGTCTCCAATACGCGGACCTTGCGGCGCAGGCCACCACGCTCTGCCGCGCACCACAGCAGAAAACGGTCGCGGGCCACCGACCCGCACTGCGGGCACGTTGCCGACTCGACGTGGTGGCTACCGAGGAAGGCGCTACCCGACCAGCCGCACACGTTGCAGTTGGCGGCCGCATCGGACCGCAACCGACCGAGACGTGCACGATGGTTCAGCTGCCACCATTGCGCCGGCGCGACCACGCCCAAGCGGCGACCGAGTGGGCGAAGTGCCTGCTTGCAGACTTCAGGAACGAACCGGCTGAACCGACGCAGGACAGGTGGCACAGATCGTTGCACTGCGGCAGCGTAGCCCGCGGGCCGCTGGGCCAACGAGGGTCTGCCGTGCGTGCACCGGGCTAACGTCGCGCCCATGGCATCGATCTCTGGGCTGTCCCGTCGACTACGCGCGTTCGCCGCACTTCCCGCTGAGGTGGCCGCGCTGCGCCAGGTGGTCGATGAGATGAACCACATCATCGTGACGCTGGTACCGGCCACCAATCACACGGTGACGCAGCTGAATCACGATGTGCACGCCGGCGCGGAGGACGCGCTGCCGTTGTTCGTCGGCTTTGCCGAGCGGCTGCGGCTGGATGCCGATGTTGCCATTGGTGCGACGCAGGTGATCGAGCGCCAACTCAGCGAACTCGAACACGCGATTGCGAACCTTCGCAACAATGGGTGAACTGAGACATCTGCTGGTCGATGGCCGGCCGGTCAATCATCCAACCGCTCGCAATCGTGGCGTCGGCCAGTACACCCTGGGACTACTCCGAGGCCTGCAGTCGGTCGGTGCACCGGTGGTCGCGTTGTACGAGACCGACGCCGAGGCAGAGTTGTTGCACGCAGCGATCCCGGATCTCACTCTCGAACGGCTCGATCCGGCCACCGTGCGACGCCACGTTGCGCCCGACTCGTGGTATCTCGCGACGCAGCTGATGCTGCATCCCATTCCGCTCGATCCTGTGCCACGGCTCATCACCGACGCTGGCCTTCCCGTCGCTGCGGTGATGTACGACGTCATCCCCGAGCGCTACCCCGAGCAGTACCAGTTGCAGCCGCAGGCGAGGGCCCAGGTTCAGCTGCGCGGAATGCTCACGCGAACACTCGACGCGCTGCTCGCAATCTCACAGTTCGCGGGCAACACGGCTGCGGAGGAATTGCGCTTCCCCTCCGAACGAATCCGGGTCATCGGCGCCGGGGTCGGCGCCGCGTTCCAGCCGGCCGAGGTGCCGGCGTGGCCGCGAATCGAAGGGGTCCTGGCCGACGATGGCCGCGGTGTGGTGCTGATGGTCTCGGGCACCGATGCCCGCAAGAACACGCAGCGAATGCTGGCAGCGTGGGGCTTGGTCGCGCCCGAGGTACGGGCGGCACATCGACTGGTCGTGGTAGCGGCGGTGAACGATTCTTTGCGAAGTCAGTGGCAGGCGTGGGTCAACGACGCTGGCGTAGACACCGAAGTGACGTTCACCGGCGGCGTCACCGACGACGAAGTGGTCGCGCTTCACCAGGTTGCACGGCTGGCGATCATGCCCTCGACAGAGGAGGGCTTTGGCCTACCCGTGCTGGAAGCCGCCGCCTGCGGTTGCCCCGTCATCGTGTCGAATGTGTCGTCGCTTCCGGAAGTGCTCAACGAAACCGCTGCCGAGTTCGACCCGTACGACACGGCGTCGATCGCTCGCGCCGTGGAGCGGGCGCTGACCGACGAGGACCATCGCAAAGTGCTGCTCGCTGCCGCCCGTCGTGCGGTCGAGCGGTGGACGTGGGCGAACACCGGTCGCGCCGTGATGGATTCGCTCGCACAGCTGGGGCCACGACAGCACCGCCAGCTGCGACTGCCGGCGCGACGCGTCGCGCTGATGGGCCGCTTCGACGATTGCACCAGTGGACGCGCCAACACCGCGCTCGCCGATGCATTCCGCGCGTTGCCAACGGCACCCGAAGTGCATCTGCTGGTGGACAACGACGGCGGTGCGCAACCAATTGGTTCCGCTCCCCTGCGCTTTCCGGCGCGGGCCCTCGGGCGCACCGTGCATCGCTCGCTGTTCGACAGGATCGTGGTGTTGGAGACCAACGGGGCAGGCCGCCGCGAGGCGACGGCTCCGTCGCAGAACTCGCTGGCGCTCTCGTCGGACTCGGCGAGCGACGCGGCTGGTTTGCTCGCCTGGCTCGGCATGGCCGACGGGCCGAGTTGAACGCGCCGCCGGTTGCCGGTGCCCGTTCGTTAGCATCTGGCCGCTCATGAACCTTGCCGACACACCCCTCGTGCGCGTTGTCGTGCTCTCCTTCGATGGTGGGCAGATGACGATCGACTGCATCGAGTCACTCCTCGCCAGCGAATGGCCGGCCGAGCGGATGGAGATCGTGCTCGTCGACAATGGCTCGCTCGACGACGTTGCTGATCGCGTTCGCGCCGACTACCCGACCGTCAGGCTCCTGGAACCGCTGGAGAACTTGGGGTTCGCCGGCGGCTGCAATCTGGGTATGCGGCTTCCCGGCGAGCATCAGTTCGTGGCGCTGGTGAACAACGACGCAACGGTCGAGCCGGGCTGGCTGCGGCCGTTGGTGGCGGTGGCCCAGTCTGCGCCCGACATCGGCGCCGTCAGCGCCAAGATGCTGTTCTCCGACCGTTACCTCGGTATCGAAGTGTCGGTTCCTGGCGCAGCGAAGATCAACCGCAACGACCCGCGCGACCTTGGTGTACGGGTCTCCGCAATGCGCATCGATGGTGTCCGCGCCGACGCTCGGGTGTCGTTCGACGAGGACTTCTACGGGCCGGAACTTCCCAACTCGGAGTACGACGAGGAACTCGCCCGCTGGAGCAGAGCTCGCGGTTCCATCCGCATTGCGATCGAGCCTGGCAAGCCGCTGCCACAGGTCGTGTCGCTTCGGCTGAGCAGCCCCGACCCGCGCGTGGTGACGTTGACCACCGAGACCGAAACGCACACGCTCGACATCGGCCCAGAGCGCACGTGGTTCGACATTCGCCTGGGTGACGAACCGTTCGACGTGATCAACAACGTCGGCTCCAACCTCTACCGCGGTGGGTTCGGTGGCGACCGAGGTTTTCTCGAACGCGACCTTGGTCAGTACGAGCAACCCACCGAGGTCTTTGCCTGGTGTGGCGGCGCGGTGCTGCTGCGGCGTGACTACCTCGACCAGGTCGGCGTGTTCGACGAGCGCCTGTTCCTCTACTACGAAGACACCGACCTCTCGTGGCGTGGCCGGCTGCAGGGCTGGCGCTACCTGTACGAACCGGCGTCGGTGGTTCGCCACCGTCACGCCGCATCTTCGGGCGTGGGCTCACCCGTGTTTCGTTTCTACACCGAGCGGAATCGCCTGCTGGTGTTGGCCAAGAATGCGCCGGCACGGCTCGCCGCACGCGCTGGCCTTGGTGAGATTCGACGATTCGTACGTTGCATGCTGTCGGCGTACATCTTGCGGCCGCTGCGGCTGCAGATGCCCGAGCGCCACGAGTCCGCTCACCGTCGAAAGGTCGTGGCCAGCTACCTCCGTGAGCTGCGGCCGATGATTCGCGATCGCCGCGCCACCACACCGTCCGTCGATCGTTCGTCACTGATGTCGTGGGAGGTCACCAAGTGACGCAGACCGGGGAAACGACGGGCGCCCTTCCGCGGGTTGCCGTCTACAACCTCTACTGGAGCACGTACGGCGGCGGTGAGCAGGTGGCCGGCGCAATTGCGCAGGCGTTGATGGCCGACCACGAGGTCGTGTTGCTCGGGCCGGAACCGATCGACATCGAGGCGACGATCGCCCGCCTGGGTGTCGACCTCACCGGGTGCGGCTATCAGCGCGTGGTCGACGATCTGACAGCCTCGGCAGCCAGCGCCGACTTCGACCTGTTCATCAACACCACCTATCTCAGCTCGGCGGTGAACCACGCAGCGGTCGGCCTGTACTACGTGCACTTCCCCGGCCAGCCGCAGACCTCGCGCCAACGTGTGACACAGGCGGTGGCCGGCCGCGGTGCCAGCGTGCTGCGCGGCGTGAAGGACGGCAAGCTGAAGCGCATTCATGCTGGCTTCGAACGACGTACTCGAAACATCGATTGGGCGGGTAGCTACACGACGTTCCTGGCCAACTCCACATTCACCGCCGGCTGGGTGACACGGCTGTGGAACGTGCCGTCAGAGACGCTGTATCCGCCGGTGCGGCCGGAGGTGTTGCCCGGCGAGAAGTCGCCGACGATTGCAGGGCTGGGTCGGTTCTTCGACCCCAAGTTCGGACACTGCAAGCGCCAGCTCGATCTGCTGCACGCGTTCATCGCGATGGAGCAGCCCGACGCAACCGGCTGGCGCCTGGAGTTGGTGGGCGGGGCCGATGCAAGCAGTCGTGACTACGCGCTGGCCGTGCGCCGCGGGGCCGTCGGGCACCCGGTTGGCGTTCACTTCAACGCGCCACGCTCGCTCGTCCAAGAGACGCTGGCGGCGGCCGGCATCTTCTGGCACGGTGGCGGTTTCGGCGAGGACCCCGACGAGCACCCCGAGCGCTTCGAGCACTTCGGCATCGCGGTGGTCGAGGCAATGGCGGCCGGTGCCGTGCCGGTGGTCTTCGGCGCGGCAGGCCCCGCTGAGATCGTGCGCCACGGCGTCGACGGCTACCACTGGCACACACAGGACGAGTTGGTGCATTTCACTCGTCGCCTGATCGCCGACGCAGACCTGCGCGCCGCCATGTCCGCCAGCGCGCAGGCACGTGCCCACGACTTCTCCCACGAAGTGTTCACCGCCCACCTACGTGCCACAGCCGCCCGCGCCGCTGCCGCGACGTCGGTATGACTCTGGTTATACTCGAACCATGAAGACTGCGATCTCCATCCCTGATGACCTGTTCGAACAGGCAGACCGTCGTGCTGCCGAACTGCGCATCAGCCGTAGCGAGCTCTACGCAACGGCGGTCCGCACATTCCTCGCTGCTGAGGTCGGCGTCACCGAACAGCTCAATCGGGTCTTTGCAGACGCGGGGTCTGCTCCGGATCCCCTAATGCGAGCGGCTGCACGGTCCGTTTTCGAGGCGACTGAGTGGTAGAGGCGACGCCACCACAATGGGGCTCGGTTTGGTGGATCGACCTGAACGAGCCGAAGGGTTCGGAACCTGGCTATCGACGGCCGGCCGTCGTCGTGTCTGCAGACCCCTTCAATCGGAGTTTGATTTCGACAGTGGTGGTGGCGATGCTCACCTCCAACCTCCGACTGGCCGATATGCCGGGCAACGTGACCTTGGAGTCTGGCGAAGCTGGCCTTCGAAGGGCGACGGTCATCAACGTTACTCAGCTTGTGACGATCGACAAGTCCTGTCTGAGTGAACTGGTCGGTCACCTGGGCGCCGCCGCGGCATTCGAGCTGACGACGGGCCTCAGACAATCCCTTCAGCTGTAGCTGCGATTCGAGCGGCGCCCGAGCCGCCGCCGGGTGACCGTCAGGTGACGTAGGCGAAGACGTCTACCAGGACGTCGGTGCGGCCGAGGTCGTTGTAGATCGAGATCTGGCCGTTGGCTCCGACGGCGACCATGACCATGTTGGGCACGATCTTGCCGTTGATCCAGTTCAGGTTCGATGAGTTCGGTTGCTTACCACCTGCCGGCCACACCGTCAGCCAGCCCCAGCTGTCGGGGTCGGCGGCAGTCACGTTGAGCATCACCGCCGTGGCATTGGCAGGCACGCCACCCACGCCGGCAACCTGCACATTGCGAGTTTCACCTGGTCCGAAAGGCTGCTTGGTAGTACCGAGGCCCGTACGGGAGTCGACCACGCGGATTGGGTCGACTGCCGTGGTCTTGCCGCCCCTGGCGCCGTAGTAGCCGAAGATGTCGACCATCAGGTCTGTGTCGGTCTCGAACATGGCCAGACGAATCTTGCCGTCGGCGCCGACCTTGACGACCGAGAGGTTTGCTCGGGTCTCGGCAGGATTGAGGTTCAGGTTCGACGCGTTCGGCCTCACCTGGCCGTTCGGATATGCGGTCACGAAACCGACCCCGGTAGCGGCCCCGCTGGTGATGTTGAGCACCACCGATTGCGCGTCGGCGGGAACGCCCGCAATGCCGGCCACCTTCAGCGCACGGTCGTCGCCGATCTGGAAGCGGGCGCCGATGCCACCGATGTTGTTGCGGGTATCGAGCAGACGCGCCGGTGCGGCGAGGCCAGTGAAGCCGAGGCCGCCCTGCAACACGCTCGGCGCACCGGTGTCGTACCAGCCGGCCACATCGGCGATCACGTTCATCGGCCCGAAGCCCGCGTACGTGAAACGGATGGTGCCGCCTGCACCCACTCGCGCCAGCACCAGGTTCGGCACGGTTTCACCGGTGGTGAGGTTGAGGTTGGAGGTGCTCGGCAGCGCCCCGTAGGTGTTCTGGTCGTCTAACACGTCGCCGAAACCCGGTGGCCGCGGCGAGACCGACACATACCCCCACGCTGGTGGCGCAACGGCAGTGACGTTCAGCAGCACCGCCGACACGCCCGAAGACGGGATGCCGCCCACGCCGGTGACCTTCAGCTCGTGATTGAGCGTCTCGGCGCGACGGTTGACCGGGTTCGGATCGCCGAGGCGGCCATCGCCCGGCCGTAGCGAGCCGATGATGCCCAATCCGAAGCGAGTGTCGAGGATGCGTGTGGGGCTGACCGGGTGGAAGCCACCGGACGGCACCGGCACGTTGCCGAAGTCGTAGGTGCAGCGCAGGAGTCCGAAGCACGCCGCGTCGAGGTCGATGGCCGGCACCTGGCCATTCCCGATGTCCATGAAGCCGCGCACCTTGCGGCCCGTTGCCGTGTCCTCGGCGAACACGATGTAATGGCCGGGCCAGCCAACACTGCCGCTCCACCGACTGCCCCGGCTGGCGCCGCTGGCGAACGCCCCGACCGAGGTGCCCGTGTTGGTGTACTTGGTGTCGAGGCAGGTGTCGGGGTAGCCACACGGGATCTGGAACAGATCGACCTTCAAGCGGCCGTCGGCCACGGGCGTCGATGACACAACCGCACCCTCGATGCGAAACGCGTCGTCCACCCCTATGGTGGGCAGCGGCACGTCGCCAAAGTTGAAGTTGCCGCTCTTGCGTTCTGCAGCAGCACCGCCGAAGTTGCCCGACCAGATGTCATAGGTGCTTTTGATGTCGCCAGTTGGCTTTGGGTAGAGCTCGAGGCGTAGCGAGGTTGGCGAGCCTGCAATCGAGTATGCGTTCTGGCCGGGAGCGTCCTGGTAGTAGCCATTCTGGATGGTCATCTTCGTGATGCCACCGCCGCTGTCCCAGCGCAGGTAGCCGTCGTACTCGCCGCCGCCGCCGTAGCCGCCGCCGATGGCATCGATGCCCACGTTGCCGATCGACCCATTCGTGGCGATGGAGAACGAGAAGCCGGCGGCGCCGACCTCGGGCACCTGACCGACCACCCCAACGGTTGTCGCCAGCACACTTGCCATCAGCGCTATCGCAGCGCGACCAAATCGTTTGGACATCATGACCTTCCTCCAGCTTCTGCCCGCTGTTATCGGTCTGTCCGTGCTTTGGGTTGAGCCTACGGGCGGATTCAGCCGCGGCGGGCAACCACCAGCATCTGCCCGGCGAGTGGTCGGTAGGGCAGCCGTAGGTACAGCGGCACCAGCCGATGGCCGAAGGACAGCCGTGACTTCATCGTCAACGGCAGAAACCGGGCTTCACGGTGCGCCAGTGGCATGCCACGGCTGGCCAGGAAGTCAGGCAACGACTCGTCGGTGAAGATGGTGCGGTGCGTGAAGTCGTCGAAGTAGCGCTTC
>Ga0105047_10000502_pt1 | contig 66490 bp, 44 predicted proteins | sample MAT04_FD_78384 | JGI IMG/M metagenome (GOLD analysis project Ga0105047, IMG submission 78384) | Freshwater microbial communities from Lake Fryxell liftoff mats and glacier meltwater in Antarctica - MAT-04 (megahit assembly) | ecosystem: Environmental > Aquatic > Freshwater > Ice > Liftoff... | reverse complement strand
GCCGGTGAACTCCGTGTCTCCCTGGCTGGCGTGGACGTCGCCCAAATAAAAGAGCGCCCCGGGGTGATAGACCGGCAGGAAGATCCGGTTGCCGGGCGCGGCGTCTCGAATATCGAGATTGCCGCCCCACTCGCCCTGACCGTCGACGCTGGTCGTCACTTCGCGGTCAGGCGCAACGCCCAACGTGCCGACAAATGGCGTGATGGGCCAGGAGATTCGTTCGTTGAAGTTCAGCGTGCCGTCACGCTGAGTTCCGCTGGGGCCAGGGGTGTGCTCGAAGATGACCGTGGTGTACTCGCTGGAAAGCTCCGGCCAGCGAGTCGATTCTCCCAGCGGTCCGCGCCGCGGACCAACGGCGATCCAGGAATAGTCGTCGCAAACGATTTCTTCAATCGTCACGACCAGCGTATCGCCGCGCTCCGCGCCTTCGACAAACACCGGCCCCGCAATCGGGTTTACCTGGGGTGGCGAACGGTCGAAGCCAGGTCGGAGCGCTGGATAGGCCTTGTCTGCTGGCGTGCGAAAGTAGCCGACGCTGGCGTCGTACGTTTCCATCTCAAACGTTTCGCCTGGCGCCACGCGCAACAAAGGCTCATCCAGGGCATTGAACGCGAACTTGCGCGCCTGCTCTCGATCAATGCGCTGCATAGATATCTCTCCGCGCGATGGTATCCGGAATGCGATGGTCCGCCGGCAGGGGCGGACGTTGAATCGCATTATAGGCGCGGGAGAAAACAACTGCACGCGCCGACCGCTTTCAGCTTGCTTACCGCCTGGTTGCAAGCCGAAGCGTCGACGCGCGCGGAGAGAAGAAAGGACAGACTAGCCTAAAACAGCGGCTTAGGAGTGGTGGCTGCTCTTGTGATGATGCGCGCCGGACTTCGACGCGTGGTGACTGGCGTGCGAGGACTTGTGTGTTGCCTTATGCGCCGTCTGATGCGTCTTGTGCGCGGCGGCCGCATGCTGCTGCGCGTGACGCTGCTGTTGAGCAACCTTGCTCGCGGACTTATTCGCGGACTTGGACGCGTTGTACTGTCTGGCGAGCGCACTGCTGTTGTGGGACGAGCGGTGCGGCGTGTTCACGTAGTAGCGACGATGTGCCCGGCGATGAGCACGGTAGTATCTGCGGGCGGCCTGTTGCTGGAGCGCGGCGCGGTTGATTCCGTTCTGTCCAACGGGCGCGGCGACCTGATTCGCCTGGCCGTTTGCCGGGTTGTTCGCTGGATTCGCCATCAGATTGGGATCCAAGTTTTGTTGCTGCGCCTGCGCGGCGTTCTGTTGCCTGGCCGCGAGCGCCTTTGCCTGGCCGGGAACGGGCTGAATTCCATCAGCCGCCAACAGTGGAGAAGCGCTGGCGATTGCCAGCAACGAAGCGACGAACGTCAGACGGTGAAGGTTCCGAGTTCTCATGGCACTAACTCCGGTGTGTCGTTCCGCATGTCTGCCCTGGCGCCAGGCAACCCGTCCGCGGTAAGCCGAGCTGCGTGCGCGGCCGGCCCCAAACCGTCCGCTTTGCTCTCCATTCATCCTACGCAATCCACGGCGAAGAGGGGCGGCGCGGGGAGTTACATTTCTGTCACCGCCGGCGTAAAGAAAGCGTAAAGAAAGCGTAAAGAAGCGGTACGACAGGCACGCTGATGAATGCGAGGTCGTTCGCAGATTGTCGAGAAGACTTAATGCCCGGAGCCGTCACTGCGTGAAAGCGATGTGCGTTCATTGTTTGATTCCCGCCCAAGGCGAACCTAGAATTGACGTCATGGCGATGTTTGAATTTGAACTTGCGCGCGTAGAGGACATTTTGCCCTGGGGAAAACCGGGCGAGCTGAGCCTGAGTTGGTTTGCGTTGACTTTCGGTTACTTTCGTATGTCGGTTGGTGGGCAGGTATTGTTTCGCTACACCGATGAGTTGTTGTCGCATTGGGGGGAGTCGGAGCGAGATGCCGACTATCAGATCGCTGCGTTCGCGCGAGACATACTCGGAAGCGCCGCGCCTGCAGTGGCCCCCCTTCCACCAATCATCGAGCGACTTGTCTCTGACTGGCAACTCTTGGCCGAACTGCAAAGGCCGATCGATGACGATTTGGAATTAGTCGACGATCGCTGGTACGTGGCGTGGCGATGGCTCAACGTGCGTTCACCTTCGACTTGGTATCTGGTGGCCCATCCGAGGCTCCAATTTGTGCGGGTTGGAGACGAGCTGCGGATTCATTGGGACAATCGGGAACAATTGATAGACGGCCTGCCCGTTTGGACTGCGCAACAAGGCGTCCATGTCATGTCGGTTGACGCTTTTCTCGAGGAGTGTCGGGACTTCGCCCAACGTTTGCTTTCTGCGATGCATGATCGCATTGCTGGAATTGAAGGAGGGGCAATGAAGCCGCAAGTCGAGGTGAGCACCGGTTCGTTGTACGAGGAGCACGAGATGTGGCGCGGAGAATTCGAGTCATACTTCCGCGAGTACCAGCCCGACATCCAGTGGCAGGAAACCGAAAACGCTCTTAAAGCAATCGCGGAGAGAAAGGGCTTTCGCTTGTAGTCATGCAGGGGAGAGGAAAAGCCGCCCAACAATTTCTCGACATTCGCCCGGAGTAAAGGGCCGAGATTCACTTTCCAGCCCTCCGGCTGTACGATTCGTTAGAAGCCTGTTGATTTTCTCGACTTCCAACAGGCAGGTAGCCGCGACAAACGTCGCGGTGGGATCGGCCGGGGGGAGTGTCCGCTTTGGAACATGCACTGGGCGTAGCGCCGCTGGCGGATCACAATCAGGCAAAGATCGAAGCGACAACGCTCGAAATCGGCCGCTATATCTTCTCGCACCTGGCGGACCAGCGGACAACGATCTTCGAGCGGCGCTGGTGGGACGACCGGATTATGGCCTGGGCCATGCGCGACGAATCCGTCAAAGTCCAGATGTTCCGACTGCTGGACGTGCTGCCCATGCTCGACAGCAGCGAGTCCCTGACGCAGCACCTGCAGGAATATTTCCAGGACGTCTCGCGCTACCTGCCAGCGCCGGCGCGGTTGGGATTGGCGGTGGCTCGGCCCGGTTCGCTCGCTGGTCGCGCGGTGGCGGCCGCCGGCAGACGCAACGCCATGGCGCACGCCCGGCGGTTCATCGCTGGCGCCAACACGGCCGAAGTCCTGGCTGCGGCAATGCGCGAGCGAAAACTCCGCCGCGCGTTCACCCTGGACATCCTGGGCGAGGCCGTGGCCAGCGAGGCGGAAGCGGACCACTATTTGCAGGCCTATCTGGACCTGATCGCCGGCATTGCGCCCACGGTCAACTCCTGGGCCGAAGTTCCGCAGATCGATCGCGCGCTCGACGAAAAACTTCCGCGCGTCAATGTCTCGGTCAAGCTCTCGGCGCTGGATAGTCAGTTCGATCCGATCGACCCGGCGGGAACCACCGAGCGCGTTGCCAGTCGGTTAAGGCCGCTATTGCGAGCTGCCCGCGCGGCGCAGGCGTTTGTCAACATTGACATGGAGTCTTACAAGATCAAGGACCTGACGCTGGCGATCTTCGAGCAGATCCTGGCGGAAGAAGAGTTCCGCGATTGGCGCGAAGTAGGCATTGTCATTCAGGCTTACCTCAAGGACTCCGAGGCGGATCTGACGGCGCTGGCAGAGTGGGCACAGAAACGCGGCACGCCCGTTTGGGTTCGCCTGGTCAAAGGCGCCTACTGGGATTACGAGACGGTGCTGGCGGAATCGCAGGGCTGGCCTGTGCCGGTCTTTGAACAGAAGTGGGAGACGGACGCCAACTACGAGCGGCTCACTCGACAGTTGATCGCCAGCTATCCGCATCTGCGGCCGGCGCTTGGCAGCCACAACATTCGCTCGATCGCGCACGGCCTGGCCGTCGCCCGCCATGCCGGATTGCCCAACAGCCAGATCGAACTCCAAATGCTGTACGGCATGGCCGACCATTTGAAGCAGGTGCTGATCGACATGGGCTACCGGATGCGGATCTACATGCCGTATGGCGAGTTGATCCCCGGCATGGCTTACCTGGTGCGACGACTGCTGGAAAATACCTCGAACGATTCCTTCCTACGCGCGAGCTTCACGGAGAATGTCTCGCCGGAGATCATGCTGATGAATCCTTGGGAAACCGGCACGCGCGCTGCGCAGAACTCGCAGACTGTTGTGCCCAGGCCGGCCCGACCGCAATCCGTGGAACCGGCCGGCGACGATTTTCAGAACGAGCCGCTTTTGGATTTCTCAAAGGCCGAGCATCGCCAGGCGATGAACGATGCGCTGGCACAAGTGCGCGGCGAATTCGGCCAGACGTATCCGCTGGTGATCGGCGGCCACGTCATGGAGACGGCCCAGATTTTCGATTCGATCGATCCCTCGCAGAAAGATCGCATCGTCGGGCGGATTGCCTCGGGCGGAGTGGACGACGCCATGCAGGCCGTGGCCGCGGCGCAAGACGCGCTTGCCGACTGGTCGCGACGACCTGTCGAAGAGCGCGCCGAGTTTTTGCGCCGCGCGGCCGCTTTAATGCGAGACCGCCGCTACGAGTTGGCCGCGTGGCAAGTCTATGAGTGCGGAAAGGAGTGGCGCGAGGCGGACGGTGATGTTTGCGAGGCAATTGATTTCTGCGAGTTCTACGCCCTCGCGGCCGTGCGAATGCAGAGCGAGCGCGGCGTGGACGTGCCGGGCGAGGAGAATCGTTTTTACTACTTACCCCGCGGAGTCACCGCAGTGATTGCGCCGTGGAATTTTCCGCTCGCCATTCTCACCGGCATGACCACCGCGGCGCTGGCGACCGGCAACACCGTGGTGATGAAGCCGGCCGAACAATCGAGCGTGATCGCGGCCAAGTTGATGGAGATCTTTCAGGAACTGGGCCTGCCGCCAGGCGTCCTCAACTATCTGCCTGGCCCCGGCGAAACCGTGGGGGCGGCGCTGGTCGATCATCCGCAAGTCGCCATGATCGCCTTCACAGGTTCCCGCGCCGTTGGCATGGCGATCAACCGTCGCGCGGCTGAGACCTCGGGCGAGGGGAAGACGCCCCACGTTAAACGAGTGATCGCCGAAATGGGGGGGAAGAACGCCATCATCGTCGATGACGACGCCGATTTGGATGAAGCCGTGCTGGGCGTGGTCCACAGCGCGTTTGGCTACCAGGGTCAGAAGTGTTCTGCCTGCTCCAGAGTGATTGTGCTGGACAAAGTGTACGACCATTTTCTGCCGCGATTGATCGAAGCGACGCGCAGCCTGCGCGTCGGTCCCGCCGATGATCCTGGCACGAGCGTCGGACCACTGATCGATGCTGAGTCCCAATCGCGAGTTCTCAACTACGTGCGGCTCGGCAAGGAACAAGGACGCACGGCGCTCGCCGTGGATGTAGGCCCGCTGGCCGAACGAGGGTTCTTCGTCGGTCCTCATATATTCTCGGATGTCGACCCTCGTGCCCAACTGGCGCAGGAAGAAATCTTTGGGCCAGTGCTGGCCGTGATCCGCGCGCGGGATCTGGATCAGGCGATCGAAATCGCCAACGGCGTGGAATACGCGCTGACCGGCGGAATTTTTTCGCGCAGTCCTGCGAATCTCGACCGCGCTCGCCGCGAGTTGCAAGTAGGAAACCTGTACTTGAACCGGCCCATCACCGGCGCCATGGTCAATCGCCAGCCGTTTGGCGGCTACAAGATGTCCGGCATCGGCAGCCAGGCCGGCGGCGCAGACTACCTGCTGCAATTCGTGATCCCCAGGACCGTGACGGAGAACACGATGCGACGCGGGTTTGCGCCGAATACGTAGCCTCCGCCCCATTCTGTTTCCTCCCCCGGTCACCGGGTACACTGGCGGGGAGACGCTTCCCCGCTGCGCTATCAATAGGACTCCGCGTTCATGGCCTTTGCTACCGATCAGAAAATCGTCGACGTCGTCTATCTTCACCCGGACGACAATATTTGCGTCGCCGCCCGCGATCTTGATTCCGGGGCGCAAGTCACCGCCGGTGGGCGGACCGTGGCCCTCTCAGGGCGCGTAAAGCTAGGGCATAAGATCGCCCTCGCGCCGGTGGCCAAGGGCGATCGCGTGCTCCGCTATGGCCAGACGATTGGCTTTGCCACCACGGCGATCGATCCAGGCGACTGGGTCCATACGCACAACCTGACCGCCGGCGAATTCGCGCGAGACTACGCCTACGCCAGCGAAGTCCCGGCCGATCCGTCGCCGCTGCTGGGCAGAACCTTCGAAGGCTATCGCCGCGCGGATGGGCGCGTCGGCACGCGCAACTACCTGGCCATCATTTCGACGGTCAATTGCTCGGCCAGCGTCAGCAAGCAGATTGCGCATCGTTTTGATAAGCAACTGCTGGCAAAGTTTCCGAACGTCGATGGCATTCTGCCGATCACGCACCACGGCGGCTGCGGTCTGCAATTTGGTGGCGAAGATCATCAACAACTCAGCCGCGTGCTGGCCGGTTTTGCGCTCCATCCGAATGTGGGCGCCTATTTGCTCGTCGGGCTGGGCTGCGAGACCGGCACGATGCCGTTTCTGGTCGAGCAAGGGGGCCTGGTGCAGATCAACGGCAGCCCTCGCAAGTTGCCACCCATGTTCAACCTGCAGGACGAAGGGGGAACGGCCAAGACGCTGGATGCGGTCACCCGCAAGATTGGCGAGATGCTCCCAGCGGTGAACGACGTCCGGCGCGAGACGATCCCGGCCAGCGAGATCATGCTCGGCCTAAACTGCGGTGGATCGGACGGCAACTCCGGTGTAACGGCCAACCCAGCGCTGGGCGTGGCGACCGACATGCTGGTGGCCGCCGGCGGCACGTCGATCCTGACCGAGACGCCTGAGATCTATGGCGCAGAGCACTTGCTTACTCGCCGCGCGCGAACCCGTGCGATTGGCGAGAAACTGATCGAGCGTATTCATTGGTGGGAGAAATACGCCGGCGCGTTTGGAGTGAAGCTGGATAACAATCCTTCGCCTGGCAATAAGGATGGCGGCCTGACCACGATTTACGAAAAGTCGCTCGGCGCCGCGGCGAAAGGGGGTTCGCTGGCCCTGTCCGGCGTCTATCTCTACGGCGAACCCATTACCGCGCGCGGCTTTGTCTTCATGGACTCGCCCGGTTATGACCCGGCCAGCGTCACCGGCCTGGTGGCCAGCGGCGCCAACGTGGTCTGCTTTACCACGGGCCGTGGCAGTTGCTACGGTTGTAAGCCCACGCCGTCGATCAAGATCGCCACGAACACGCCGATGTACGAGCGGATGGTGGACGACATGGACATCGACGCCGGCCGCGTTCTGACCGGCACGCCGGTGGCGCATGTCGGTCGCGAGATCTTCGAGTTCATCCTGGAAGTGGCCAGCGGCCGCAAAACCAAGAGCGAACTACATGGCCTAGGCGAAGAGGAGTTCGTCCCCTGGAGCATCGGGCCAACGCTGTAATGGCCCGCGCTATCCATTCTCCGACATGTGTCAGGTTGCACTCCTGCGCAGCTCTGGAATCGCGCGCGTCACCTTGAAGACCGTCGACTAAACGCTATGTCGAAATATGCAAAGGTGCGCCTTGAATGTACAATTCGAATGGATACTCAGGCGACTCGACAATGCAGCGATTCCATGCGTTCCGTGGAACGCATGGGCTTTCCCGTTCTGAGGAGCGCACAATCATTCGACCCCAAGGCTCTCGGCGAGCCGAAGCCCCTTCCGAGGGGAGGGGGGTTCTTGGCGCTCGCGGCTAGCGTTGTTGCACCCGATACGCGATCGCGCGGCGGACTGCTGGGGGCAGTGGTGCGTCTCGGCCCTTCACGGCGCGCCACAGAATTTCGTTGAGCTCAAAATCGTCGATCTTGTCGTACTCACTAAAATCCATCTTGCTCGAGCGGTCAGCGCCGTAGGCGAGCTCGCCGTTTTTAGCGTTGATGTCGATCTTGGCCGGTTCGGCTGTGTAGGGCGCCAGGTCCGCTTTGTCCGTGAAGCAGCCGAACATCGGTTGAGCCGCTGCGTCGAATTGGCTGAGCGGGCTAAGTCCTAGAATCAGTTCCATCGTGCGGATCATGCTGACTGTGGTGTATTGCGTGCTGTCGAGGGCTTTGCGCTTCGCGAATGGGCTAATCACCAGGCCGACGGTGCGGTGGGCGTCGACGTGGTCTGGTCCGTTCTGCGCGTCGTCTTCGATGACAAAGATGGCCGTGGTGGGCCAGTACTTACTGCGACTGACGGCCTCGACAAGCCGGCCGAGCGCCAAGTCGTTGCTGGCGACGCACGCCTGAGGCGTAAACGTGCCAAGTTTTGTGCCGGTGGTGTGATCTTCGCCGAGACTCATCACAATAAAATTCGGCAGGGTTCCGTTCTTCTCGTATTCGCGAAATTCGGACAGAAACACTTCGACGTTTTCTGGATCGCGCATTTTCTGGCCGGGCGTTTTGGGGACGCCGAACGTCGGGCTTATGTGGCCGACCAGGCCTGGCACGCGCCCTTCCATCTTGATGGAACCGTCAGGCTGGCTGACGCGGCCTCCGTATTCGCCGTAACTGCGATAGGTGAGATTGGCGCGGGCGCAGGCGTCCCACAGATAGCCGGAGGGAGCCTTTTGCAGATCCCCTTCGTCGTCGTCATCGATCCCTTCACGACCCGAATAGGTGAGTGCCCAGTTGCGCGCGACGTAGTCCGTGTTGTAGGCCATCGTCGACCAAGGATGACCGTCGGCCGAGACATGCCCGTTGCAATAGAGATTGTCGAGCAGAACGAATTCGTTGGCCAGCTTGTGGTGATTCGGCGTGACCTCGGCGCCGAACATCACCAGAGACGGATCGCAGTTGCCGCGGCCGATATCGCCGAAGACCTGATCGTACGTGCGGTTCTCCTTGATGATGTAAATCACGTGCTTGATCGGTGACAGATCGCCCACCTTGGTTGGCACGGCGGTCTTTTCAGGGTGGGGAGCGTCTGTGAGCAGCTTGTCTGAATAGGGACAGTTGCGGTAGACCGTCTCGGTGTAGGCGGCCAGCGCCGCGGCGTCCGGCATCGGCACAATCGATAGCGCGCCTGAGAGCGTTGTCCCGATGTATGGGAACGCTTGCACACGATTGCCAGGATCTTTGGGCATAGGCTCGTTCGCCGGGTTGCGAATTGGGTTTGCCTTGGTCTGATTTCCCTTGCCGACGCCGACCAACAGGTTTTTGCCATCTGGCGTGACAGCGACAGCAGTTGGATACCAACCGGTTGGGATAAATCCTTGCACCTGGCTGCGACTCGGCGCCTCGATGTCGACCACGGCCACACAGTTGTTATCGGCGTTCGCCACAAACAGATGCTCACCGTCTGGCGAGATCGCCAAGGCGTCCGGCGTGCTCCCTTCGGGCGACTTTGGAAAGAGCCCCGTAAAGATTGTCTCGGTCACTATGCCGCGTTTGGTGTCGATCACTACCACGTTGTTGCTGCTAGAGCAGGCGACAAACAGGCGATCGTCCGTCGGATGAACGGCGATCTGATTCGGATGCTCGCCGACGGCGATTTTGGCGGCGACTCGAAAATCTTGCGAGTCGATGGCCAACACGCTTCGTCCGGCCCAATCCGAGACGTACAACCGTGAACCGTTGCGCGCAATCGCGATATCGTACGGGCGGCCGCCGAGCGCGACGGATCGCTCCGGAGCCTTTCCGGTCAAATCGCTAACGAGCAGAACGCCGGCGTCCATGTCGAGCGAATAGAGCAAATTGCGTTTGGCGTCGAGCGCCAGGCCGCTGCGGAATTTCTTCTTGTTGGCTTCGTCCTTTGGGCTGTTGGCGGTTGGGTCACCAGCGTCAGCACGCGAGAGCTTGCTATCCTTCAAATCAAACGAATGCAAAATGGCGCCTCCTCCGCCCGACCACCACAGCTTGTCCTGCGCCGGACTCGCGACCAGGCCGAACCAACTTTGCCGGACTGTTTGCGTGTTGGCGATCGACTTGTGTTGGAGATCGATCAGGCAAAGTTCGTGCGCGTTATAGCCACTGGTGGCGACGAGCGCGTGACGACCATCAGCCAGCGGCAGAATGTTCAGCGGCAAGTCCTTCAGAATCACTTGCTCGCCTGCCGGCGTGATCGTCCAACCGTTGGGCAGCAGAAAACCATTTGGTTTCGGTCCAGGAAACTGTGACGGTTCCGACGCATGGACAGTCGCAGCCAGTACAGCGCAGGCGACGAAAACTAGGATTCGCATGGCGTGTCTCTCTCGAATGTTGGTTTCATCAAGCGGAAGCCACGGGTAGCGCGACGACAGTCTCCCGAACCAAGATCATATGCTTGCCGAAGGATCGGCGCCCACCAAGAATCCCAAGTTGGCGATCACCACGCTGCTTGCTCGCCAGAAACGTCTGAAGTTCCGCTTGAACTTCGGCGGACTCGAGGATTGTTAGGATTTCGTCCGAGAGGTGCTTCTCAGACACCTGCAGAACCATGACCGGTAACTTTCAATCTTGGGCAATCGTGCTCCGACGGAAAAACGGCTTGCCACAGGGCAATTCTTGCCGCGGCTGGCTAATCTCTGCGGCGATACCGGAGGACGACCATCGTTAGGCCGCAAAACGCCGTCAGTACGATCGTCCCTGGCGCCAGGACGGTTAAGTCGAACGGCATGCAGTCCAAATTCGTAGGGCGGCAGGCACGGTCGCTTCCAGTACCTAGCGAACGCCGGGAAGCCAGCAATCCGACGGACGCTCAAAATCTCTCGGCCCCGCCTCAAATCGCCCCCGTTTGACCCTCTCGGGCGGCTGTGTTAATTTTTCTGGCTTACGCCACCCTCTTGGGAACGCGCTTCCGCCCCTGTTTTTGGCGGAACCGGCGGCCCTGCGTCTGCCGACGGCAGGCAAAGACAGCTCTTACACTTAGGTACGTTTGTCATGGCACATGAAGTTACTCTGATCAATGGCGATGGGACGGGCCCGGATCTGGCCGACGCCGCCAGACGCTGCGTTGACGCAACGGGCGTCGCCATCAACTGGGACGTGCAGGAGGCCGGCGTCGACATCATGGAGAAGACCGGCACGCCGCTGCCGGACGCCGTGATGGAAAGCGTCCGCCGCACCAAGTGCGCCCTCAAGGCGCCAATCACCACGCCCGTCGGCACTGGCTTTCGCAGCATCAACGTCCACTTGCGTCAGGCGCTGGGGCTGTACGCCTGCGTTCGTCCTTGCAAGCAATACAAAGGCGTGCGGAGCTACTTCAGCGAGCTGCCGGTCGATCTGGTGATCGTTCGTGAGAACACCGAAAGCCTCTACGCCGGCATTGAGTTCGAGCGCGGCAAGCCAGAGACGGCCGATCTGCTGAAGTGGATCAACGCCCACTCGGACCGCAAAGTGAAGACCGGCCTCGACGAGACCGGCATCACGATCAAGTCCATCAGCGTCTCCGCGACGGAGCGGATCGTGCGGTACGCGTTTGAATACGCCCGCAAGAATGGCCGCCAGCGCGTGACCAGCGTCCACAAGGCGAACATTCTCAAGTTCACGGACGGACTGTGGCTGGAAGTTTCGCGCAACGTGGCGAAGGAATACCCGGACATTGAGTTCGAGGACCGCATCGTCGACAACATGTGCATGCAATTGGTGCAAAAGCCGGAGCTGTACGACATTTTGGTGTTGCCGAATCTATACGGGGACATACTGAGCGACCTGGCGGCGGGCCTGGTCGGCGGGTTGGGCGTGGCGCCGGGCGCCAACATCGGTCCAGATGGAGCTGTGTTTGAGGCCACCCACGGCAGCGCTCCCAAGTACAAGGGTCAGAACAAGGTCAACCCGACCGCGCTGATTCTGTCCGGCATGCTGATGCTGCGTCACCTGGGCGAACTCGAAGCGGCCGACCGATTGGAAAAGGCCGTGTCCGACGTGATCGCCGAAGGCAAGTACGTGACCTACGACATGAAGGCCACGCGCGACGACCCCACAGCTGTCGGCACCAAGGAAATGGCCCAGGCCATCTGCAACAAGCTGGCCGAGTAACGCAGCCGGCAGCGGTTGATCAGGAAATCCAAAACGCCGTAACGAGCGCAATGCTCGCTACGGCGTTTTTTGTTGCACCACGATCGGTTGAGAGAGACTCAACCGGCGGCTAACCCGGCTCGTGGCCGTCTTCGTCTTTGACCCAGCCGAAAGGATCGGACGGCGCTTCGTCCGAGTCGTCGTCCTGGCCAGACTGTCGGTCGAAGCGGTCACCGTCGGCGCTGGCGGGGAGCGTGGCGTTCAGCATCGCCAGGGTCGCTGGACGGTGGTACGCGGACCAGATCCAAAAACCGATGATCGTCGCCATCAGCGCGCCGGCGGCCGCCAGCGCAACGTAAAAGCCATTGCCCACCGTGGCGTTGGGGCTGACGTACGGCGTCCATTGCACTCGCCCTACCAGCAGTGGCGAAACCTGTGGCGCCGCGTAGGGTTTGGCGCTGCCGAGCTCATAGCCTTGCAGCTTGAAGAAATAGCCGTAAATCCGCGCGGTCTCTTCCACCTCGGCGCCAATCGGAAAGCCTGGTGGCAATTCCGTGGTGACCACCGTGTACATTCGCCCGTGCGCGTTGGCGGGCCAACCCCAGAGTTCATACATCGTCTGGATGCCGGCCGAGTTTCCCTCGGGCGCGTCGTAGCGCAGCGCGCGGCGGACCAGTAGTTCCATCTGAAACAACTCGCCACGATGCTTTTCCGGCCGCAACACCAGGTTCTGGTAGCTCACTTCGGGAGGATGCTGCGCGACGAGCGTAGCCAGCGGCTCTTGCGTGACCCAACGGATCAACTGCCAATAGGCCTTTTGCTCGACGGGCAGAATCGTCAGCGATTTATCGGCGATCGCCTCAGCGTCATGCTCAAACGCCGCCTGTTCCTCCGGATCGCGCTCAATCGGCTCCGGAGCGGGCGCCGGCGCGGCAGGTCGGCCCGGTTGCACGGCAATCACCGGTTGCGGCGCCGCCGGCGCTTCGGCCGCGGCGTCATCGGCGGCGCGCTCGTTCGCTCTGGGCTCGCCGGCTACCTGCTGATTGGGCGGTGGCGCCATCACGCCGCGTGGGCGGAAGCGGTTGATCGTCATGCCGATGATCATCAGCATGAGCACCAGGCTCGCACCGCGCAGCATCGTGCCGCCGGACAGCATGGCGACAGGGCGTGGGCGGCGACGAGGCATGATGAATACTAGGACCAGCCAATTGTTTATGGAAGGGAGGGCGCTGTGACACCCACGGCGCCGAGGGCAAATGGGTCCTCGACACGCCTATTGCGCAGAATCGGGCAGCTCGACAATGCTGAGCTTGTTCAGCGTTTCGCCCGACGCGAGCTTGATGTGCGAACAGACGTCGAGCACGCGAACCAGGTTTTCGTACTTAAGTCTTCCGCCCACTTGCAGCACCACTTGTTCGACACTCGCGCCAGGCACGCTGAGCATGTCCGTCATCGTCTGCTCGAACGTGGTCAGATCAGGCACCGGCGCGGCCTCTTCAATCCGGATGGCTCCAATGTCCCCCTCGGGATTGGACGTGACCGTGACCATCAGCGAGTCGAGCGCCGGCAGTTGCTCCGTCTGTTGCGTGGCGTTGGCGGACGCGCCAGACGATTGTTTGGTTGTGGGATGGGGCGGGGGCATCCGCAGCGTGATGTAGCCCTCCATGGGCGCTGGCTGAAACGTGAGGACAAAGAACGCCAGCAATTGAAACGCCATGTCCAGCATGGCGGCCAGGTTCAGCTCGACGTCGCCTTGATCGCGATGTTTTTTGCGACGGGACATATTATGCCTCGGCCTGCGGCGCGGTCGCCTTGCTCATCGCGCGATATTGAAAGCGGCGGAAGCCATTTTGCTGGCAATCCGTGATAATGCCGTTGAGATCGTGGAACGGCAGATCGCGATCGGCGCGAATCACCACGGTGATCGGAATCTCTGCGTCCCCCTCGATCGGCTTGCCTTCGATCTTGGCCTTACGACGGGCCATGTCGGCTTCGTTCATCGCCAACGTTTTGATGTTTTGCTCGCGGCCATAGGCTTTGACCTTGCCATCCTTGTCGATGTTGAGCACCAGCGTTTCCAGTTCCTGGGCTTCGGTCGGAATGGCCGAGCCGAGCACGGGGAGCTTGATCGCCAGATCCAACGACGCGGCCTTGAAGTTCATGACCAGCATGAAGAACGTGATCAACTGGAACACCATGTCCAGGATCGGCGTCAGATTGGGCGCGCCGCTTTCGGCGTTACCTCCGGACATGCGTGATTCATCCTCTCTCGAAGTGTGCCAGCAGTTATGTCGCCAGCGGAATCGCTAGCAGAACACTACTTCTGCGCGGCGCCAGCGGCGGCCGGAGCCCCCTTGTTCTGCGCGGCGTGATAAATCCGCCGCAACATCTGGTCCGCCAGCAGCGTCGTGTTCGAGGAGATCGTGGCGATCCGATTGCGGAACAGAGCAAAGAAGTAAATCGCCGGCACGCTCAGCGCCACCCCTTCGAATGTCAGCAGCAGCGCTTCGGAAATACCACCGGCCACTTCGTCGGACTTGATCTGCGTCCCTTTGTTCATGGCGATCACGCTAAAGCTGGCAATCATCCCCTTGAGAGTGCCCAACAGGCCGATCATCGGCCCCAACGTTCCGAGCACGGCCAGCATGCTGATGCTCTTTTCCATCTCGATTGTGGCGGCGTCGGCGGCGCGCTCCATCGACTCGCGCGCTTCGGGCAGGCCGTTCGACAATTCCGAGATGCCAGTCGCCAGGATGCGGCCCAGGAACGAGTCGCTGGCTTTGGCTACCTTGTAGAGTTCGCGGAAATCGCGAGCTTGGATCAATTCGTCGCAAGCGTGGATCAACTCCGGCGGCGCGGCGACCTTTTCGCGAACCTCCAGGAAGAGCCGGATGACCGTCGCCACGAAGTAAATGCTGAGCAGTAGGATCACCACGCCGATGATGCCTGAGCAGCGCGCGACCCACATCAAAAAGTTCTCGCCCTGCGCCGGCGCGGACGTAGCCTCGCCCCCTTCTTGCGCGTAGGCAAAGCTGCTGCAGGCCAGCGCCAGCACAACTCCCACGGTTAGCAGCACGGGGAGAGACGATCGCAGACGACGCATGAGAGACTGCACTACTCTTCTCCTTTGTTGTTCCCTAACCGAGCGCGCTTTGCTGTAGCTCGTCCTGGCGATGTACTAACGCCGTTGACGACAACGAGGACGCGACGTTCCGGCTCAGCGCATGCGCGCCGAACGAGTTTAAGACCACTTGGTTGTCCGTGGGCTGCTCGGTTTGCCTCGAACCGGGCATTGCGAAATCGCGCGAACGCGCTTGCGCAACCGACCTTGGAGCTTGACTCAGATGGGGTTTGGCCGCGGATACCCTGGTGGCCTCAATATTCACCGTACCCGGCGATTCGACTCTATGCAACCAAATTGGACGCGCGCCCGACCCAAGCAGAACCGCAGCGCCGCCGGTCCTAACGGTTGACTGCTAGCGGGAATCGATCAGAGACAATCCGGAGGCGTGGGATTGCGCCGATTATGACGGTCCGGCGCCGCGATTTTTGCAGGGTCAGCTTGCCAAACTGATTAGGTCAAACTGGACGTTTTACGACGGCTAAACATCCAGACCCATCGAGCGCATCAGGGCCACCGCGTTGCTCTTGGTAACCACTCCGGGGCGGAGCTTGTAGTCGAAGCTCATTTGCCCGTCGACCAGTTGATCTTCGCAGTGCATGTTGGTGGCGCGCGGCGCCAGGTCGTCCACGATCTTGGTCAGGGCCAGATCGTGGGTCGTCATCAGGCCGATGGCGCCGGCGTCCAGCATGCGGCGCATCAGCGCCTCGGCCCCGGTCAGCCGGTCCTGTGAGTTTGTCCCTTGCAGGATTTCGTCGAAAAGAAACAGCAGCGGCCGCTTTTCCGCCGTCAGCGCTAATACATCGCGCAGCCGCCGAAGCACGGCGTAAAAGTAAGACGCGCCCTCGTGGACCGAGTCCCGGAAGCGCATCGCCGCGCCAATCGCCAACGGCGAGATCTCCAGGCTGGTCGCCCGCACCGGCGCGCCGGCCAGTGCCAGCACGGCGTTCACCCCCACCGCGCGGAGCAGCGTGCTCTTGCCGGACATGTTGGAGCCGCTGATCAGGATCAATTGGCGACTGCCGTCGAGAGAAACGTCGTTCCGCACACACTTCGATCTTGGCATCAGAGGATGCCCCAGACCGACCCCGCGCAAGCAGGGCCCTCCTTCGACCAACGTCGGAAACGAATCGTCCGGACGCTCAAAGGCGTAGGCCGACAATGCCGCCAGCGCCTCGAGTTCTCCCCCTGCGGCAATCGCGTCGGCCAGGCCTGCTCCAGCGCGGATGCGCCATGCATCTAGCGGCGGAAAGAGTTGCACGGCCAGCGTGTGGAGCACGCTCCCCTGCAGCAGCACGCCGTAGGCGCGGGCCGCTCGTCCGCCCGGAAAGGTCAGGCCGCGTTCCAGCCGCGCGGCGATCGAAGCCAGCGCCGCGGGCGTGGCGCCAGAGCGCCCCGTGAGCGCGGCGCGCAGTTCGAACAGAATGCCCATGGAACGGCCAGCAGCGCCCACGCGCCGGCAGACCTCGCGGGCAGCGTGGCGGCGCCAAAGGTAAAACACGACAGCCGCCGCCATCGGAACCAGAACCAGTGGCCAGCGATTGCCACCGACAAAGGACGTGATCGTCACGCCCGCCACCAGCGCCCAGGCGATGAGCATGCCGAGGACCAACTCCACGCGACTGCGCAGAATGGGCTCGGCCGCGCCCCAGGCGATCGTTTCGTTCGGCTGCACGGCGTCGAGATCGACGTCGAGCGTGGCCAGCGACTCGCGCAGGTCGAGATTCTCTCGCAGTTGTTGAACGGCCTGCTGGCGGGCGCGAATCTCGGCTAGGTCGGCCGGCGCAGTGAACCAGCGCGCAAGCGTTTCCTGCCCCATCGGTGTTTCTGCGGTGCAGATCAGCTCAAACAGTGAGCCCCGGCCAAAAACGTCGAGATCGTCGGCGTAGAGATGGGCGTCGTCCAGATACCGGCGCCCCGCAATTCCACGGCCAACCCAATGATCCTCAAGCCGCTCCAGACCGTGCTCGTAGTAGGCCGCTGCCTTGCTTGCCCGGCGCCAACGGCGGATCACCGCGTTCTGAACCAGCGCCGAGGGGATCAGCAACACGCCCAGCGGGATCAAGGCCTCGATCGTGGTGGGATCAAAAACCACGTAGCCAATCACCAGCAGCAAGATCAGCCGCCGCGTGTTGGTTATCCGGGCGTTCGTCCGGGCGGCGCGAGCCGCTGACTGACGCCAGGCGTCAAGCCGGCGCCGGTATTCTTCGGCCGGACCGCTAAGGCGCTGATCGACGGCGCCCGCCTGGGGCGAATGGCCTGGAATCTCGCCGGTTTGTGGGCTCGAAAGCGATGAGTTGGACATCCGCGACGCTCATTCGGTCCTTGGTGGTCCTGTTCAGGATCGATCTTCCCAGGAATTCGCCCGCAACGCTCAAATCTTGGGAGCGGTGGGGCGCCCGGTTGGCGCGAATCCGTCTCTACAATCTTACATCAGTTGCCACTGGTTGAACGTCACCACGTAAACTCCCAGCAGCAGGTTGGTAACTCCGTGGGCGACCACGCAGTCCCAAATATTGCGAGTGCGGATCATCAGCAGCGTGACCAGCGAGAACCAGACGCCGGCCGCGATCAACTCGCCTGGATGCATCAGCATGGGCACAAACGTGCCGGCCGCGATCGCCGCCGCGTTGACCGTGCCAAATGGGACGGCCGGCCAGTTTTCGTGGATAACCAATCGCATCACAAAGCCACGCAGGAAAAACTCTTCGATCACCGGAACGATCAGCGCCAGCCCCAGGAAGCGGATCGCCAGGAATCCGTAAGCCTGGAGCGGATTGGCTGCCAGCTCGACGAGTGGATTAAAAGCGCTCCGTTGGCCGAGGCCCAGTAGGCTTCCCAGACCGATCTTGGAGAGCAGTTTTTGCTCAAGCTGTAAGTGACAGATGCCAACCCAAAGGACAACGCCCACAACGCCCACTGCGATTGAGAGCGGGCTAAATCGCCACGGGAACTGCCGGTAGCCGGGCAAGACAAACAACATCGCCGCGATGACCAGCGCGATCTTCAGCGAGTAAACCAGTGGGTACGCGCTATACGGAATGTCCAGGTTGAACCAACCGGCGTCCTCTTGCGTCTCATTGTTGGCGTCTTGCGCTTGCGCAAGCGGTTGCGGCTGGGCTGGCGACTGCGGCTGGGTCAGGTCACCGTCGACAAACGCGCCCGGGTCGCCGGGGAGCGGAGCGTCCGGGTTGTCGACCGGGGCGAGCGCGCCGGCTGGCTGGTCTGGCGGCGCGTCTGGCGGAGACGGTTCCAGGTTGTTGGCGACCAAAAAGATAGCCAGTGGCAGCACGAACGTCAGCCAGGGGTGTGTCGCCAGCAGATCAGCCCGCCAACCGGACTGGGGCGGGTCGCTGACATGGTGGGCGTTCGACGGATCAGGATCGGGCAGCGGTTGCGAATTCATCAGGTTGCGTCCCACTCGTAGGGAGGGGCCACTTGCGGTTGTGGCGAGATAGATCGGGGGCGGCAGTGAATGTCCCAGGCAAGAATAACCATTGAGCGGGCAAAATACGCCCCTTTGGAACTCTAGCTCAGGCGATTTAAACTTAATGGCCACCAAGAGATAAAACAACTACCACCGGCCGCGGGCCTTGCTCGCGCCGGTATGATGATGGGTGATGAGGCAAACGAGGAGAGACGGCGGGGAGAGGCTGAGCCAACGGGCCACGGCGGGCGAATCTGGCCGATTCGTTCACGTCGACTGGTCTATTTGCTCTTTGCGTGCCGAAGAAATGGATTACGATACGTAGAGAACGCGTCCATGCTGGTCCTGTCTGCGGGGCGAGGAGCCGCCCCAGTGGACTTATAGGATCAGACCTACCGGCCGGGGTTCTCGTTCCTTCCGGCGAACCCCCACGCAATCCATCCGCCTCGTTGTGTTTGCGCAGAGATTGTCCGCGCAATGCTGACGGACGTATTAGGCAGGATGGCGGCGGACAGCGGATCGTGGGCAGGCAAAAGGGCAGCATGTGTCGAGCGTGTGAAAAGTGGGCAAGCAATGCGTTGTATCTAACACCCAAAGTCGCTTGAGATAGTAGGCGCTTTGTCGCGCGTCTCCCATTGGGAGCACGACCTTCGCGATGACGTCCTGGTATCGGGCGCACTACGAGAGAAGATCGAGAGAGGGTTTCCATGGACCTGGCCCGGCTACGCAACATCGGCATTTCGGCACACATTGACTCCGGCAAGACCACGCTCAGCGAGCGGATCTTGTTCTATGCCGGTCGTATTCACCGCATGCAAGAGGTGAAGGGCGAGGGCGGAGCGACCATGGACCATATGGACCTGGAGCGCGAGCGCGGGATCACCATCACCAGCGCCGCCACCACGGTCGAGTGGCAAGACCACCAGATCAACCTGATCGACACCCCGGGCCACGTCGACTTCACGGTCGAAGTAGAGCGCAGTCTCCGCGTGTTGGACGGCGCCGTGCTGGTGCTCTGTGCCGTCGGCGGCGTGCAATCGCAATCGATGACTGTCGATCGCCAGATGAAGCGCTATCACGTGCCGCGGTTGGCGTTCATCAATAAGATGGATCGCACCGGCGCGGATTACCGTCGCGTGCTCAAGCAACTTCGCGAGAAACTCCATTGCGAAGCGGTCCTGATGCAGTTGGCCATCGGCAAGGAAGACAACTTCGAAGGCGTGGTCGATCTGATCACCATGGAAGCGGTCTACTTTGATGGCGTCAGCGGCGAAAAGGTCCGCCGCGCAGCCATCCCGGCCGACATGCAGGAAGAGGCCGTTGAGAGCCGTGCAGAGATGCTCGAATCGCTCGCCATGTACAGTGACGAGTTGATGGAGTTGCTATTGGCCGAGCAGCCCGTGCCGGAGGACTTGATCCACCGCACCGTCAAGCTAGCCGCGCAAGAGCAAGACGTGACGCCGGTCTTCATGGGCACGGCCTATAAGAACAAGGGCGTGCAAACGCTGTTGGACGCGGTAGTCCGCTACTTGCCCTCCCCACTGGAACGTACTATTGCCGCCAAGGCTTACAACAATCCGGAAGAGAAGTTCCCACTCTTCCCGGATCCGGCCAAGCCGTTTGTCGGCATGGCGTTCAAGATTGTGGAAGATCCGTACGGCCAGTTGACGTTCACCCGGATTTACCAGGGGACGATCACCAAAGGCGATTCGCACTTCAACCAGCGAACCGGCCAAAAGCAGCGGTTCAGCCGCATTTTGCGGATGCATGCGGATAAGCGTGAAGAAGTAGATAGCGCGAGCGCCGGCGACATCGTCGCGGTGATTGGTATCGACTGCGCGAGCGGTGATACCTACGCCTCGCAGTCGAAGTACTGCGCGCTCGAAAGCATGTTTGTGCCGCAGCCGGTTATCAAGATGGCGATCAATCCCACCTCGCGCGAAAGCAGCGACAAGTTGTCCAAGGCTTTGCAGCGATTCTGCAAAGAGGATCCGACCTTCCGCGCGTCGACCGACGAAGAGACGGGCGACACGCTGATTGCCGGCATGGGCGAGCTCCATTTGGAAATCTACGTGGAGCGGATGCGTCGCGAGTACAAGGTGGAAGTGGAAGTTGGCGCCCCCAAGGTCAGCTACCGCGAAGCTCCCACCAAGGAAGCCGACTACGACTACAAGCACAAGAAGCAGACCGGTGGTTCTGGTCAATACGCCCATATCAAGGGGCACTTTGAACCGTTGCCGGAAGACGCTCCAGAAGCCTTTGAGTTCGAGGATAAGGTCATCGGCGGACGCATTCCGCGCGAGTACATTCCCTCGGTCGAGAAGGGCTATCGCGACTCCCTGTCCAAGGGACCCGTCGCCGGCTACCCAATCGTGGGCGTGAAGACTGTCTTGGAAGACGGCTCCTACCACGATGTCGATAGCTCGGACATGGCGTTCCAGACGTGTGCCCGCGGTTGCTTCCGCGAGACGTTCTTGAAGATGAAGCCGGTGCTTTTGGAGCCGGTGATGAAGCTGGAAGTAGAAGTGCCGACGAGCTTTCAGGGCTCGGTGGCTGGCGAATTGACCAGCCGTCGAGGCATGATTGTCTCGACCGACATGGAAGGGGCGACCGCTGTGATCGAGGCGGAAGTTCCACTGGCGGAAACGTTCGGCTACTCGACGGACCTGCGCAGCATGACGCAGGGTCAGGGGACATTCACCATGGAGTTCTCCCGCTACCGCCGCGTGCCAGCCAGCATCCAGGAAGTCATCATCGCCGACAAGAAGAAAGCGGCGCTGGTTGGAGCAAAGTAACGCGACGGAGTGGTAGCCGGCCGATTGGTCGGCGATCAGCGCGTTGCATGTCAGCGGTAATTTCACGAGCTCGGCGGAACCCAAATTCCGCCGGGCTCGTTTTTTTGAGCGCGGTCCCAGAGATGCTGAGTTCTTGTGCCGTTTTGCAAGATGGCTCTAAGGCACGGCGAATGAGCTTGCGAAGTTCTTCGTCCAGGAATTGTTCGCCAGACAACCAGCTCATTTCAATTGCCACGAGATCGGCGCGATATCGCTGCTTTCCGTGATTACAAATTTGCCGCCGGGCGACATCGCAATTGTGCCGAGAGGCAGAAGCCGGGTTCTCATATCAACTTCTGTTGCGTCTAACACTTTCCGGCGACCGCTGAGATGCCTCGCAACGCGCTGTTTGGAAGCCACGTCCCACACCTCAACGAGATCGTAACCGGTCGCAACTAACTGCTCTCCGCTGGGCGTGAACACTAGGGACGCGACTCCCATTCGATCCACGCGGAATTCGCCCAGGAGCTTGAAGTCAGCGATGGCGTGCAAGCGTATGCGATGCTCGTCCGCGATTGCGAGAATCGTTCCGTCAGGAGAAAAGGCCGCCGCGACAGACTTGTCGATGTGAGGCATCGCGATCGCAGTTGACGTCTGCGTCGCAACGTCAAACAGAAGCAGCTTGTTGCGTTGTGCCAGTGCGATCCGATCACCGGCTGGAGCAAAGGCAAAGGAATGCACGCCGCGGAACTCGCCAATCGACGAAGCTGTCAAGGTTGACCATACATGCAGAGACTTCCCCCGGGTAACCAGGAAGTCTCCGTTTGCAGAAAACCTGGCGTCATAGTAATAGCCAATATCTCGACCAAGCCTCGTGGATGTTGGATCCTCGGATGGCTTTTCCCAGTGAAGCATATTGCGCTCAGAATCGAGCGCAATCCATCCGTTCGACGATCCAGTGTGTGCAATGCATTTAATCTCAGCCCCGCCACTGCGGAGTACCTCTAGCTGCCGGCAGGAACGAACGTCCCACAACAACACTTTCCCATCGACTCCCCCAGAGACGACGTGGCTGCCCGTATCAGAGAATGCCATCGCCGCAACTCTGCCATGATGGCCCTCCAACGGCAACGTCAACGATCCGTCGGCAATACTGATCAAACGTATGCGGCATTCCACGTCACTTACGGCAAGCACGGTATCGGTTGCACTCAACGCAATGCCGGCAGGTCCACCTTGCACCGATATTGGCAGAATGCGCCGGCCTAGATGCGTGTCCCAAACCTCGATTCCTTTTGTCGTCCCGAAGACGATCAGAGGACGCTCGTGCCCGACGCAGAGAGGCGACTTTGCGATCTGTCCCGCAGGCGCAGCGCGAGACGGAGAGCCGGATTTAATGTCATAAATACAGACGAATCCGTGGTCTTCCTGGTCGTCCGCGATGTCAGCTTCCGTAAGCTCAGGCGATCTATCGTCGGAACGAACCGGCCGTTCGATTGCAATGACTGACTTTGAGTTTTGTGAAAAAGTGTAGGCGATTACGCTGCGATTATCCGATCGGAAAGTCCGTTTGAGCTCGCCCGTTGATGCATCATAGAGCACAAGCCAACTTCGGTCGGTTTCGTCGTCTTCAAAAACATGTGCAAGTAGAGATTTTCCATCGGGAGAGAACTCGAAGTCGTCGATATTCATTCCGACTAGATCGTCTACGAGCTGACTGGTCGACACGTTCCATAATCTTATACGACCTTCGAACCCTATCGAGGCAATCCTCGATCCATCGCGCGATATCTTCGTGATTTTACGGGCCGTCTTGATATCAAGGAGACGCTTGCCATCGGCAACACTCCAGACACGGTCAACTCCAGGGTTGATGGATGCAACAACTTTCGAATTGTCTGATGCAAAGAAAATGGAACGAATGATCTTCTGTTGATTCGCTCGTACCGAATCAACAAGGTCGGAAATCCGTTTCCCAGTTTTAGCATCGACAATTGAAATACCGATGTGTTGGGCCCCGACGCTCGGTGGAGCCTTCGATTCGATCGCGGCCAACGAGCCATCTGGCGAGAATGTGACATCGGATGGTTCTACGCCATATAATTTCTCAACGTAGGCGCCATCGCGTAGCGACCAGAAAACCAACTGCCAATTCGTCCGCAGAATTCCCAGCGGTATCGCGTCGGATACTAAGGTATCCGCAGCCGCTGACCAAGTCAGTCGCTCTGCAGGATAAATCGTGCGAAGGCGATTCGTTGCGGTGGTCCCTATCGGGACGCAACCAACATCGTATCGTGACAGCGTGCCTACGCGATGCAATTCATGAGTGTGATGGTAAGTCCACCCAGGGTGGATGATCGAGCTCGCCATCGGGCCATCCACACGAAACGCCTCCATCGTATCGGTGGTTTTCCGTCCGGCTGGCGCAGGCTCGGCGTAGACGACAGAGGTGAGATCGGAGATCAACCCCCACACACATGTGATCCCAATCAAAATGCCTCGCAAGTATCGGCGCATGCAGTATTGCCCGAGGGCAACGTCATGAATGCGGATCATCGAAATGCTCTCGCTATTGGATCGCTGGGGCAGCAAGTCCATTTTACGTAAACGACGTTTACGCGCGTGCGCAATACACACAATCAGATGAAGAAGTTGCGGTGCGATTGGATCGGCCACTTCTGCAAGATCAGGCACACGGCGGTCTTTGCGCCGCATGTACGTTAGAATGAAACGAGCTCGGCGGGAACGCAAATTCCGCCGAGCTCGTTTATTTTGCGCTGACCTGTCGATGTGGCTCGCGACTCCCTTGCAGGCTGCGTTTAGCGCCTGCGGCGCCCTATCAGGGCGACTCCCACCAGCAGCCCCCAGCAGCCCAGCAATGCCGTCGCCGGTTCTGGCACTGCATAGGTGATTTCCAGAATCGGACGGTTGGTTTCCAGGTCGTTCGACGAGTAGGGTCGCCAGCCGTCGCTGCCTGCGGGATTGATCAGCCAACCAAAGTTCGTCGCCGCGCCGCTTGCGAACGCCGCGATGGAATCCGTCACGTCAAAAATCGCGTAAGTCCCCTGGGTATTGGGCAGCAATGTGAACTCGGGGGTCGTGACGGCCTCGGCGCCCAGGCTGATTCCGCCGGCGAGCGAGTTCCAGGTCGATGCGCCGCTAAATGGGACCAGCAGTTGATGTAGTGACATGTTGTTGGCCGTCTCGTCGTTGGCCGTCGATCCGGTCAGGAAAGAAAGCTTGGCGGACAGGATCGTTGCCCCGACGGGCACTTGTAACGCGTTCGGGCCAAACAACCCGTCAAACTTGATCAGGCCCTGCGATTGCGGAGACCCATCGACGGTTAGCTTGGCGTCGAGATCGTGTGGCGTATCGGGACTGGCGGTCGCGATCCAGGTATCCGTCGCGCCGCTGTAGCCCACCGCTCCTTGCTTGAAGCTGGCCGTGGCGACGATGGGATCCGTGGTAAACGCGCCCACAATCGACCGGACATCCTGCGATGCGCCGGCGTGCGTCAATCCATTGGCGTCTTCGATCGTGTGGAGCAGATTGTGCAATGTCCACGTGCCGTCCACCTGTGTGTTGGGCGCGACGTTCGCGCCAAAGAACACGGTTGGAATCTGGTTGCGAGCGCCGCTATTGTCTTCATCAAACGTCACGATCAGTAGGCTGTTATTCGCCGGATCCGCGGCGTACGCCGCATAAGCGCCCAGGTTGGCTTGCAGCCAGGCGTCCCCCTGGGCGATTGTCCCATCATGCATGTTGTTGGCATTGTTCGGCACAACGATGCTGACATTTGGCAAGCTGGCAAAACTCCCCGGAAACGCGCTGAATGGCTGGTTGACCGCAGGGCCGAGTTGATTGCTCGTGGGCACGCCTGGGGATTGCCAGTTGACCCAAGGGTTGTGCCTACGCGCGTACAGTCCGCCGTCGGCGTCAAAACCGGTGTAGCCCACGCTTGGCAGATTTTCTGAGTATCCGGTGAATGACCTGCCCGCCGAAATCAATTCCGCTCCCAGATTCGGAGTGTTGAACGGCGTAATTCCGCTGGTGTCGTTATTGTTGGTGACGCCTTGATTCGCGCCCGAAAATAACTGGAGGTAGTTGGGCTGGCTGGGATGAGTGATGCCATACATGTTGGTTAGCGACGCGCCGCCACTGACGAGCGCGTCGATAAATGGCGCGCTGCCACTGCCGATGACTTGCGATAGCGAGTGATTCTCTTCAATCACGATCACAATATGGTCCCAAGTCGGCGGCGCGGCCTCGGCCGAGCGGCTCGCGAGGATCCAAGAAGAAATCGCAGCCAACGTCCACAGCATTACTCGAAATCGCATTCGCAGGACTCCGCCAGATGTAGCTCAAAGTGCGAAACAGCGCCAACAGCTCAATCCCAAGCTTTATTCGAGCGTTGAGATGGGCGCAACGGTTCAATGTCGATCCAACCAAAGTGAGGGAAAGGCGCTGCTCGGTCCGGCAGACCTCTTCCAGCAGACCCCCCGATCCAGCAGGATGCGGCGTCAGTTTAACCTGCGCCAAGCAAAAGCAAGAAAAAATGCTTCAACTTCAATAGAGGGCGGATAGGTCCGAACGACCGAACTCAGCCCGTGAACCACTTGGAGATCTTCCGCACTACGGTGGCGCGGCCGGCCCGGCCGATGCTGGTGGTGAGTGGGATCTTCTTGGGGCAGACGGAAACGCAGTTCTGGGCGTTACCGCATTCTTGGATGCCCCCCGCCTGCGTCAACAGATCCAGACGCTGACCGGCGTTGAGCTTGCCCGTGGGATTCTGATTGAACAGCACCACCTGGCTCATCGCGTGGGCGCCGACAAAGCTCGTGTCGAACTTGGCCTGCTCGCGGGCGGCAAATTCCGCGTCGCTCTCCCCCTCGCGGCGATCCAGCTCCGCTTTTACGTACTGAGGGCAGGCGTCCAGGCAGCAGCCGCAGCTCATGCACTCGCTCAGCGGATAGGCTACCTGCTGCTCTTCCGGCGAGATCCGCGGGCCGGGGCCGGCGTCGTAATAACCGTCAACCGGGATCCAGGTCTTGAGCTTCTCGAGAGCGCGGAACAGACGGCGGCGATTGACCACCAGGTCTCGGACGACCGGAAACTTTTCCATCGGCCGCAGTTCGATCTCGCCTGGATTTTCGACCAACAACTTGTCGACCAGGGCTGTGCAAGCCTGACGCACGCGGCCGTTGACGACCATTGTGCAGGCGCCGCAGACCTCTTCCAGGCAATTGCAGTCCCACGCCACCGGAGCGACGCTTTCGCCTTCCGCGGTGCGGGCCTGGGCGGCCACGCGTTGCAGCACGCTGATCACGTTCATGTCCGCTTCGCGCGCGATGCGGTGCCGCTGCCAATAGCTGGGCTTGCCCGGCGCGTCTTGTCGCAGCACGCGCACGTCAAACTCGGCCGGCATCGCCGAGGCGTGGGCGTGAGAATCGCTGGTCGCGTGTCCGTTCGTCGTGGCTTGCATATTGGGTATCTCTTGAGCGGAGTCAGGTCTTGGCCCTGCACTCCAGATTTCGATTAGCAGTTTCTTGGGCGCCCCGGCGAGCGAGAAGCCAGTACGCGACGACTAGTGACCGACCGGCTGCGCCGCGGATTTAGTGGCTGCGCCATTGCTGGCCTTTGCCGTCTTACCAGCGGCGCGTTCCTTCCACACTTCTTCGATCACTTCTCCTCCGACCAGGCCGTACAGTCGTGGGCGGGGTGGGATCAGGCTGGTATCGACGTCTTCATATGTGAGCACGGGCTCGCCATCTGGCTTGAGCGTGGCGATGGTGCTCTTCAACCATTTGCGCGTGTTCTCTTCGAACTTGTCGCACCAGACTTCCGCCTCGCGACGGTGACCCGCCGGATCCGTGGCCACCAGGCCAGGCATGGTGAAGTCTGGCTTGAAGTGGGCGCCGCGAGACTCATCCCGGGCCAGTGCCCCCATCACAATGATTTTGGCTAGCGGGAACATATCGATCAAAGACTTCGTGAAGACCACGTTCTGGTTGGTCCACTGTCCGGTGTCTGAGAGCGACGCCTTTTCAGCCCGTTTCTCCAACTCGCAGACCTGGCCCAGCGCTTCTTCCAGGACGCTGTTCTTCCGCACGACTGTCGCGGCCTTGGTCATCACATTCCCCAGTTCCTGGTGGATCAGGTAGGGGTTTTCGCCGCTGTTCGGACGCTTGAGCAATGCGTCGTGCGCTTGTTGCTGCACGCGACGAGCACTGTCGAACAAGCTCGAAGGCTGATCCGCCGCGGCGCCGCCAGGGACGGACTTGAGCCACGAGACGATGCTGGGCGCTCCCATCAAACCGCTGAAAATGCAGCTCAACAGTGAGTTAGCCCCCAGCCGATTGGCGCCGTGATACTGGTAGTCGCACTCACCCATGGCGTACAGGCCGGGGATGTTGGTCGCTTGATTGCGTGGCGAACCGAGTCGCAAGCCACCTTCGGCGGTGCGCTCGTAATCCACCCACAGGCCACCCATCGAGTAATGGACGGCCGGGAAGATTTTCATCGGGGTATCGCGCGGGTCAACGCCTTGGAATTTTTCGTAAATGTCCAAGATGCCGCCCAGCTTCTGATCGAGCACAGCGCGTGGGATGTGCGTCACGTCCAGATAGACAGCCAGGCGGTCGCGTTCGACCGAGAGGCCTTCGTACGTGCAGACGTTGAAGATTTCTCGCGTGGCGATATCGCGCGGCACCAGGTTGCCGTACTTCGGATAGCGCTCTTCCAAGAAGTAGTAACGCTCTGCTTCCGGCACGCTTTTAGGATCGCGCGTGTCCTGCGGCTTGCGCGGCACCCACACGCGGCCCCCTTCGCCGCGAGCGCTTTCGCTCATCAACCGCAGCTTGTCCGCGCCCGGAATCGCGGTGGGATGGACCTGGATGAACTCGGCGTTGCCATACTTGGCGCCGGCGCGGAACGCGCGGGCGGCGGCACTACCGGTGCAGACCATCGACATCGTCGAGCGGCCGTAGATCAGTCCGCATCCGCCCGACGCGATCACCACGGCGTCCGCGGCAAACGAGCGGATTTCCATCGTCACCAGATCCTGGGCGATGCAGCCGCGGCAAACTCCGTTGGAATCCAACACTGGGGCCAAAAAGTCCCAGAACTCGTACTTCTTGACGCGCCCTTCGGTCTCCCAGCGGCGGACTTGTTCGTCCAGCGCGTAGAGTAATTGCTGTCCGGTGGTGGCGCCGGCGAACGCCGTCCGCTTGAACATCGTGCCGCCGAAACGGCGTTGATCGCGGAAGCCTTCGGGCGTGCGATTAAACGGGACGCCCAACCGGTCCATCAGATCGATGATCCGCGGACCCCAGTTGGTCATCTCTTTGACCGGGGGCTGATGCTGGAGAAAATCACCGCCGTAGACGGTGTCGTCCAGATGGAGGTACTCATTGTCCCCCTGCTGGCGCGTGACCTCGTTGACGCTGTTGATGCCGCCCTGCGCGCAAACGCTATGCGAGCGTTTGACAGGCGTCAGGCTCATCAGATCGACCTGGATGTCCAGTTCGGCCAACTGCATCGCGGCTGCCAGGCCGGCCAGGCCACCGCCGACGATCATCACTCGTTGTTTCGCCATCGCTTTTGATTGCCTTGCGAGCGGCAGGGCCGCGTTAGTGAGAGTCCTGCGAAACCGCGGCGACCGGTTGAGCGGTCGCAGGGCCGGACTTCTCGGATTTCTCTTGTTCGAGCTTCGCCTTGATGCGGGCTTCTTCCTCGATGAAATGCTGCTTCTGCTCGTGGACGGCCATTTCGTATGCCTTGGCGTCAATCACGTTGATTCGCTGAGCGGCGACCCAGGCAGACAAGCCCACGACCATCACAAAGACGCCAATTCCGCCGCAGACCCAGTTCGCCCGCTTCTGCGCGGCGGCCGATTGCCAGACGCCCCAGGTAATGCCCATCGTCCACAGGCCATTGGCAAAGTGAAAGACGCAGGAGGTCACGCCCACCAGGTAGGCCACGCGGGTCAACGGAGGGGCAAGCGCCGCGGCCAGGGAGCTGGTTGCGTTTTGCCAATCGAACTGACCCCCGCCGAGCGGCGCGACCATGTTGTCGTGCCATAGCTCATTGTGGAACCAGCCGTGCATATGGAACACGTGCCACAGAATGAAAATCAGGGCGATCCAGGCCGTGGCCCGTTGGAGCGTATAGCGAATGTTGCCGGAGTAGGCGTAGCGGCTGGAGTTCGACTTGCCGGATCGGATAATGATCACGCCGACAATCGCGTGAAACAGGATCGGCAGAAAGATGAAGGTCCATTCCACCAGCGGCAGCGCAGGCCCCAGCGAATGGATCGTATCAACGTTTTTCTGAAACGATGCCGCTCCCCCTAACACCGTGGTGTTGGTCAGCAAATGCACAATCATGTACATGCCAACCGGGAGCAGGCCGCTCAACGAGTGGAGCCGCAGAATCAGGAACTCGTGACGGGAAAAAAACGACTGCGAAGCGGTGGTAGCCACCCGGGGGGTCCCTCGCGTCCAGCGGCGCGTGCTTTGCGCCGGAAAAGTTTCGGTTCGGTCGACTTCATCGGTAGTATAAGGCTGTAAAGATGCCTGACAAGTCGACTCTCTGGCCAGCGCCGGCCGGCCGGAAGTCATGGCGCAGCGCGAACGAAACTTTCCAGACAGCTACGTCGACGAGAATCGGCCCAAATTCAGAGACCGTTTTCCACGTCGCGGAAACTGCCCACAAAGGGGGAGACGCTCTCCGATACAGACGTCTATGCCCATTCGCGGCGGGTCGAAAATCAGCAGCGCACAATTGCAAATGCAAGAACCTCCAACCGAGATCGAATGACGAGTAGCGAGTTCGTCGCAGATCATCCAAATCTCTGGGGGACCCCAGAATCGTGTGGGCCCGAAATCTTCTTTTTGTTGTCGTCTGTCTGAGTGGCGCAGGCATGTTGTGTCTGCTGCTGGCTCCAACTTCGCCGGCGCTGCCGACACGTTCCGCGCCGCGTCCATCGGACGATCTACAGTCCAGCGTTGACCGTATCAACGCTGCGCTACGACAGCAGTGGCACGCGCAGGGCATCCAACCAGCTGAGCGCGCCGCGGCCCCCCTTGTCGCCCGGCGGTTGTCGCTGGCACTGGCCGGGACGATCCCTTCGGTCGAAGAGCTAAGGCAACTCGACGCCCAGATGACAGCGGATGGTGGCGACGTAGTCTCCGCCCACAGTGACCTGCCTGCGATTCATCTGCAATCGCTCCTCGCGGATCGGCGTTCGAGCGACTACCTGGCAGAGCGGCTGGCCCGCGCGTTTGTCGGCGTGCAGGATGGACCGTTTTTGATCTATCGCCGCCGCCGGTTCGTCTCCTGGCTAGCCGATGAATTGCAAGCCAACCGGCCCTACGACCAGCTCGTACGGCGGCTGATCGCCGAGCAAGGGCTGTGGACGGACCACCCAGCGACGAACTTCATCACCGTCACGATTCGCCCCGACGAAGAACAAGGTCCGGACGAGAACGCCCTGGCGGCTCGCGTCTCGCGCGCGTTCTTAGGAACGCGGCTGGATTGCGCGGAGTGTCACGATCATCCGTTTCGCGAGTGGAAGCAAACAGACTTTCAATCGCTGGCCGCCTTTTTCGGCCAGACGCGGCAAAGTTTTACCGGCATCCGCGATGGCGACGGAGAATTCGAAGTCACGCAATTAGACTCCGCCAAAACGCGCGTCGTGCAGCCGGCCGTCCCCTTCGCCGCGGATCTGCTGCCAGTGTCGGGCGAGCGCCGCGAGCGTTTGGCCCAGTGGGTCACAGACCCCGCCAACAATGTGTTTGCGCTGGCGACCGCAAACCGCGCGTGGGCCATGCTCTTCGGCCGCCCACTGGTGGAACCGGTGGACGACATTCCGCGAAACAGCGACGTGCCGGAAGTCTTGCAATTGCTGGCCGAGGACTTTGTCTCGCATGGGCATGACTTCCGGCGACTGCTGACTGTGATTGCCTCGTGCGAGGCCTTTCAATTGGATAGTCGACATCCGGCGGCGGATTCAACGGATAGCGACGCCTGGCAAAAGATCGAGAGCGCCTGGGCTGTGTTCCCCATGACGCGGCTGCGGCCGGAGCAAGTCGTTGGCAGCCTGCTCCAATCGGCGTCGCTCTGCACGATCGATCACGATTCGCACATCCTGGTGCGGTTCGCCCGCACGATTGGGCAAAAAGACTTTGTCGAGCGCTACGGCGACGCCGGCGAAGAAGAATTCTCGCCGCAAGCCGGCGCGATCCCGCAGCGATTGCTGATGATGAACGGCGAACTTGTGCGAGAAAAAACCAAGGACAGCCTGTTGGCGAACGCCGCAACACAGATCGCCGTGCTAGCGCCGGACGATCGAACCGCGATTGAAGTCGCGTATCTGAGTTGCCTATCGCGGGCGCCCACGGCTGCAGAGCGAGCACACTTCGAGGCGAGCTTGCAGGCGGACCCTGAAGTCTCGCGCCGCAATCGCTTGGGAGACCTCTGCTGGGCACTGATCAACTCCACGGAGTTTTCATGGAACCACTAGACATTGCCATGGCGAGGGGCGCGAACATGCGCGGCGTTAGTCGACGCGCGATCTTGCAAACGTCCGCGCTCGCCGCAGCCGGTTGGCTGACGCCGGTGGCGCAGTCACTCGCGCGACGCACGGAGCGGCAGAAAGGGATCGCGCCGGCGCAATCGGTGATATTGCTCTGGCTGGCCGGTGGCGCCAGCCAGTTGGAGACGTTCGATCCACACCCCGGTTCGATGGTTTCTGGCGACACGCAGGCGATCCACTCGGCGGCGCCAGGCATCGATCTAGCAGAGGGCTTTCCCCTGCTGGCGGAGCAGATGCGATCGATCTCGCTCGTCCGCTCGCTGGTAAGCAAAGAGGGTGATCACGAGCGCGGGTCGTATCTGGCCAAGACGGGTTACCGACCTGATCCAACGCTAATTCATCCATCCATCGGCGCCATCTGTTGCCACCAATTGCCGCGCGATGGGACCGAAATCCCGCGTCACGTCTCGATCTTGCCGAACGCCTGGCCAGCCCGCGGCGGTTTTCTCGGCGGCCAGTACGACGCTTTTAAGACGTTCGATCCGGCCAGCCCCGTGCCAGACGTCCGCGCGGCGGTGTCGTCCACTCGCCAGGCTGCGCGACTGGCGGATCTGAGCGCGGTCGAAGGGGCGTTCGCCCAGGGGCGCGGTCGGCTGGCAAGCGAAACGCGGCACGCGGCGATGATGGACGAGGCCCGCGCGATGATGACGTCTTCGCAGCTCAAGGCGTTTGAGGTTAGCGACGAACCGGCCGCGCTGCGCGCGAGGTACGGCGATACTCCATTCGGCCGAGGTTGCCTGGCGGCGCGGCGATTGATCGAACGGGGCGTCCGCTGCGTCGAAGTGACGCTCGCCGGCTGGGATAGCCACACCAACAATCACGAGACGCATCGTCGCTTGATCGAAATCTTGGACCCGGCGTTTGCGGCGCTGATCAGCGACTTGCGCGAGCGCGGCTTGTTAGATCGCACGGTGGTGTTATGCGGCGGCGAGTTCGGCCGCACGCCAACGATCAATCGACTGGCCGGCAGAGATCATTGGCCGCACGGCTTCAGCATGGCTTTGGCCGGTGGCGGAATCCGCGGTGGCCTGGCGATCGGCCGGACAGACCCAACGGGCGGACGACAGGTCGAAGATCCGCGCAGCGTGGCCGACATCCATGCCACGGTCCTGACCGCGCTCGGCATCGACCCCCAACACAAAGAGATGTCCCCCATCGGCCGCCCGATCCAATTCAGCGAAGGGACGCCGATCGCGGCGCTGTTGCCGGAATCTCCAACGTAACTTTTTTGCATTGCGCCATGGCGACGATCATTCAACCTGAACTCGAATCGCGCGATAGCGTGGAACAAGCTCCGCTGCGCGCCGACGTTGACCAGTGTTCATTGGATTCGCCCCGTTCGTCCCGCGCGCCGACGGCGCTACGCGTGCTTCGACATGTGGGGAGCGCGGCCGAATGGTTGTTCGGCGCGCTGACGCTTGTCGTCGCGCTCAGTGTCTTGGCGACTTTGCCCGTGTTGCAGTTCCTTAGCCTCGGCTACCTGCTCGAAGTCGGCGGCCGCGTTGTCCGCGAGGGGAGCGTGGCGCGCGGTTTTGTCGGCGTTCGCAAGGCGGCGCGCGTCGGTGGGCTGATCGCCGGGGCGTGGCTGGTGGTGCTGCCCCTTCGTTTTGTCTCGTTGATGGTCGAGTCCGCCCGGCTCATTGCTCCTGGTAGTCCGGCCGATCGTGGTTGGACGCTTGCCCTGTGGATACTGGCTCCTCTTGCCGTGTTCCACATCGCCGGCGCGCTGTTGCGCGGCGGGCGACTGCGACATTTTTTGTGGCCACGTCCGATTTGTGTCTGGCGGCGCCTCCGCGCGCCAGGCGCGTACGCGACCGCGCGCGACGCGGTGTGGGATTACACGCTGGGGCTCCGGTTGCCGTATTACTTCTGGCTGGGGCTGCGTGGATTTGCCGGCGGGCTGGCCTGGCTGGCGATTCCGGTCTCGCTGCTGGCCGCGGGGCAAAAGGCGCCGGTACTGGGGGCGATTGGAGCGCTGCTGCTGACGGCGGTGGTGATGTACTTGCCGTTTGCGCAAGTGCAGCTTGCCGCGCGAGGGCGATTGCTGGCCGTGTTCGATCTCCGCGGCGTGCGCGAACATTTTCGCCACGCGCCGTGGGCGTTTCTGCTCGCGCTCGCCTGCTCGCTTGCGTTCGCGCTGCCTCTCTACTTATTGAAGATCGAGATCCTGCCCCGCGAGGCCGCCTGGCTGCCGAGCCTGCTCTTTGTGAGCTTTGCTCTGCCCGCGCGGTTGCTAGCCGGCTGGGCCTACGCCCGGGGAGATAGCCGCTGCCAATTGAACGCGATCTGCGAAACGCCCCTGGCGCCGCGGCACTGGTTCTGGCGGCATTCGGCCCGGCTGGCAATGCTCCCCACGGCGGCCCTGTACGTGCTGGTGGTCTACTTCACGCAGTTCACATCCTGGCACGGCGTCGCCAGCCTCTATGAGCAGCACGCCTTTCTGTTGCCGGCGCCCTTCGTGGGGCTGTGATTTGCGACTGGGATCTGCGACCGGCGTGCTGCGGCATTCGGCACGAACTTGGAGTTCGGACGCCAATTCCCATGCCCCCGGAGTGGGCAGTTTCTGCCGTAATGGCAGGACCTGGTTTGCCCCAATTTCTCCTGGGACTCTGCAAAATCCCCATTTTATCTTGTGGCGTCGCCTAGGATTCCGGTATTAACATCAAGGTAACTAGGGCTTTAGATCGTTCATAGCGCGATGGATCTTCGGTTGGTTTGCGTTCCTAACGGTCTCTGGCGCATGAGTTGCTTTATTGATGTCCAACCGCGCTCAAGGCGTCGCGCCTGGCGGTTGTCTCCTGTAGGACGTGCGATCGTGAACTCCACCATTCCATCCCTGCTCATCACCGACGACGACTTTGGTTTCCGTGAAACCTTGCGCGGCGTCTTGGAGCCATTGGGATTTCGCACCCTGCTGGCCGGCGACGGGGAAGAAGCCTTGCGGATTGTCCGCAATGAGGAAGTTCACCTGTTGCTCTTGGACATGCACATGCCCAAGCTCACCGGGCTGGAGACATTGCGACAGGTCAAGCAGTTCAAGGCCTTGCTGCCATGCATCATTCTCTCGGCCGCCGCGGACGAAGAGATGATGGAGCAAGCCCGGCGGGAGCAAGCCTTTTCCGTGCTGGCCAAGCCGGTTAATCGGCTCAACCTGACCAATCTGATCCGCACGGCGCTCCGACGGACGTACAATTGGTCCGTGTAACAGCAGGCAATTGGTCCGTCTAACGGGCACTTGCTCTGTTTGACGGGCTGCTGGTGGCTCTGCCAACCGGCCACTCGTCTGGGACCGGCGGTTTCTAGCGTCCCGCGTGGGGTAGGAACTCGGTAACGGGACATCACTGCCTTGTCGGTTCCCCCGGAGCGGTTCGTCGGTTAGTTTGGATTTTCGTCTCGCGGCTTGCCTCGATTGTCTGTCTCTTTGTGGACGCGTCCTCCCATGTTTGTCGACCGTGTAAAAATCCAGATCAACGCCGGCAAAGGGGGCGACGGCTGCCTGAGCTTTCGCCGCGAAAAATTCATCCCCCATGGCGGCCCTGACGGCGGCGATGGTGGCGACGGTGGCAGCATTATCATTGAGGCAGAGCGCGGCGTGAACAACCTGGCGGCGCTCACGCATCGCTACCACTGGAAGGCCGATAGCGGAACCGCGGGCAGCGGCGCCAATCGGCACGGTCGCACCGCCGAAGACACAATTCTCTTGGTTCCGCCCGGCACCGTGATTATCGACGCCGTGGCCGGTCACATTATCCGCGACCTGGCGCGTCCTGGAGATCGCGTAGTCGCGGCCATTGGCGGGCGCGGCGGCAAAGGCAACCTGCACTACAAGTCCTCCACCAATCGCGCCCCGCGCCAATTCACCAAAGGCGCCGAAGGCGAATGCCGCGAGATCGTGCTTGAGCTGAAGGTCATCGCAGACGTCGGCCTGATCGGCAAACCCAACGCCGGCAAGAGCACGCTGCTGAGTCGACTCTCGCACGCGCGACCGCAGATCGCGGCCTACCCGTTCACGACGCGCTATCCCAACTTGGGCATGGTGCAGATTGATTCCGAGCGGCAGTTTGTCCTGGCGGACTTGCCTGGTCTGATCGAAGGCGCGCACGCCGGCGCCGGCCTAGGGCATGAATTCTTGCGGCACATTGAGCGCGCCGGAATTCTGGTCCACCTGGTCGAGCCAATGCCGATGGACGAGAGCGATCCACTCGCCAACTACGAGGCGATCCGCAACGAGCTGGCGATGTACGACGCCAAGCTGGCCGCGCGGCCAGAGATTGTTGTCGTCTCGAAGGCAGAATTGCCCGGCTCTGAAGAATTCGCCGAGCGCTTGGCCGAGGCGCTCGGTCGCGAGCCACTACTTCTTTCCGCTGTGACAGGCCAAGGACTCGATAAGCTCCTTCAGGCGATCGACGATCAAATGGCCGAGCAGCGTTCGCCGGAAGGCGTGCCATGAGCGCGGCCGGCCTTGGCCCGCTCGTAGCCGTGGACGTTGGCAATAGCCGCGTCAAACTCGGCCTGTTCGCTAGCGCCAGCGGCGATCCGCTGCCTGAGCCGCTGAGCACGCTCGATCTTGCGCCGGATGACGAGGCCTTTGCGCAGATCACTGCCTGGCTTGCGCCCCACACCATCGAAAGCGTCTCCTGGTGGGTCGGTAGCGTGCAGCGCGCAGTCGGCGGACGACTGATTGGCTGGCTCCGCGAACATGGCGCGCAGCGTTTGACGATGCTGGCCTCGTTCGATCTGCCGCTGGCCGTGCGGCTAGCGCGACCAGACAAGGTGGGCATCGATCGCCTGTTGAGCGCCGTCGCCGCCAATCACTTGCGTGGAACTGAAGACGCGGCGATTGTCGTCGACCTGGGGACGGCCATCACGGTCGATCTTGTCTCCACGGATGGCGAATTCTGCGGCGGGGCCATCATGCCAGGCATCGCCACCAGCGCCCGCGCTATGCACGAATTCACGGATCTGTTGCCGCTGGTCGAAATGTGGAAACTGTCCGAGCCGCCAAGCCCGTTGGGGACGGCAACGGACGAAGCAATGCGCGCTGGCCTGTTTTGGGGCGCTGTCGGCGGGGCACGCGAATTGATTGCGCGGCAGACCGCGGAATTAAAATCCTCGCCGCGCATCTTTCTGACCGGAGGCGCCGCGCCCACAGTCGCCCGGCTTCTCTCGGAGACCGCCGTCTACGTGCCGCACCTGACGTTGGCCGGCATCGCGATATCGGCGGCTCACATCAGCGCGCAGTCATGAACCGCTCCTTGACGGTGTGCGCTCTGACACCCAGTGGGCGCGGCGCAGTCGCCACGATCCAATTAGCGGGTTCAACGGCGCATGGCTTGATTGGCCGCTTTCTGCACCACGCGACGGGACCAAGCGTTGCTGAGTCGACGATCGGACAGATCCGTCTGGCCGCGTGGGGAAAACCAAACGGCGAGCGCATCGTCGTTTGTCGTCAGGAGCCTGACGTTTTTGAAATTCATTGCCACGGCGGCATGGCCGCGGTTGACGCCATCGTGCAAGACCTGGTGGATTGCGGCGCCACGCGTCTCGATTGGCCTGATATTGTCACTGTCGAAGCGGCGGACCGAATCAGCGCGCAAGCTCTGGTGGCGCTGTCTGCCGCGCGAACCGAACGAACGGCCGCCATCTTATTGGACCAGTCGCGCGGCGCGCTGCGACAAGAACTGCGCGCCGCGCAGCTTGCGCTGGCTCAAAACGATCTGTCGGTCGCCGGTGTTTTGTTGCGTGGCCTAGCGGAGCGCGGAACCATAGGGCTGCATCTGACGGCGCCGTTTTGCGTCACGCTGGCGGGCCCTCCGAACGTCGGGAAGAGCAGCTTGATCAACGCCCTGGTGGGCTATGCGCGATCGATCGTCCACAACGAGCCCGGCACAACGCGCGACGTGCTGACCGCGCAGACCGCCATCGACGGCTGGCCAGTCGAACTTTCGGACACCGCCGGCATGCGCGATAGCAACGACCCGCTGGGACAAGCCGGCGTCGAGCGTGCGCAGTCCGCGGCCCAGGCTTGTGACCTCGTGCTGCTGGTGCGCGACGCGTCAGCGGACGTGACAGCGAGCGATCTGGAATTGCAAGCCGCATTCCCCAGTGCGCTGCGCGTGTTGAACAAGTGCGACTTGATCGAGGCCCAAAACCTGGCGATGGATCAAGACGTCGTGCAAACCAGTGCCCTCTCCGGCGCCGGTCTCGACGAGTTGCTGGCGGCGATCGCCCGTCGGCTGGCGCCTGCGACCCCTGCGCCTGGCGTCGGCGTGCCGTTCACGCCTAAGCAGCTAGCAGCGATCGAATGCGCACTGGCGGCGATCGAATCTAGCGACGCAATGTTAGCGAACGCCAAGTTGGACGCACTGCACTGATCATTCGGCCTGTTGCGCGGCGGGCAGATTCGCGGCGTGCATGCTAGCGTGGGATGAAGATCGCCCGCCGGATCGCTCTAGGCGCGCGCCGTGGTCTCGCTATACTCACGCGGCTTTTTGCGGCAAATCGATTGCGCATGCGCGCGACGCGGTTCAGTCAACAATCGCCACGGATGGCGATGGATTCACGCGCGCCGGATCGAATTGCGGTAATCCCTGAGGAGCAATGGAATGCACTCCGTCTTCATTCGCGCTTCGCTGTTCCTGGTCTGCTGCGCCCTGACCTTGGCCTTGAGCGCCGGTCGAATGGTGCAGGCCGATGACGACGAAGAAGGGTCGGCGCCAACGTTGATCGCGCCGCGGACCAAGATCGCTATGCCTTCCGCGCCCAGGGCAACGCCCACGGCGATTACCGAAGAGATCGAGACGCCCGAGCCAGAGTCGCTCGAAACGCCAGCTCAGACGGCCGACGCGAAATCGGACGAGCCGGCCGAAAGCCAGGCCGACGAAAGCGAATCCGCCGAAAAGTCTGCCGCCAAGTTCGCCGAAAAAACGGCCAACAAGTCCCAGGTCTCGGCCGATTCCGCCAACGAGCCGGACGCCAGGCTGCAGCCCCCTCCAGAATCGGACGTCAAACTGCTGGATTTGATCCAATCCGTCAGCAAAGCGCAGCCGACGGCCGAGCCTGCCATCTTCCAGGGCGTGCAGCCCGGCAGGTCTTCGCTTGAAGAAGTCCACGAGTCTTGGGGAAAACCGACTGACTCGCAGCGCGAAAAGTCGATCATCCGTCAGGCCTTTCGCATGTCAGGCTACAATCGCGTCGAAGCCCATTTCCGCTTGGACAAAGTCATCAGCCTGATCGTCCATCTCGATCGTCCCGCGCCGCTGTCCAAGTTGTCCGACCTGGCCAAAGAGCTAGGACTGGACGCCGAGCAAGCGTTTGACGTGAAGGATGAATTCGGCGAAGTGCTGGGCGCTTCGTTTCCGGAGCGCGGCGTGGCGCTCGTCTTTGAGCCAGGCCGCCGCGATCGTCGCGTCGTGCAGGCGATCATCGAGCCGATCACCGCGCAGCCTTTCTTGCTCCGCGGCGAAGAGCGGATGTCCGGCGATTACGTCGGCGCGCTGCAAGATCTGAGCACCGCGCTATCGCTCGAGCCCCATCTGGCCCGCGCCCGTTGGTTGCGCGGCCGGTTGTATCGCACGCTGGGACAGATAGAAGCCGCCACGGAAGAAATCGCCGACGCGGAACGGATGGACCCAAAGAACGCGCAGTATCACCTCACCAGTGCCGCACTGCTGGCCGAGCGCGGCCAGTACGAGCAAGCGCTGGAAGAAACGCACACGGCGCTGGAACTGGCCGAATCGCAGCCGGAATTGAAGGCCATGGCGCTGAACCAGGTTGCGGACCAATTGGCCACCGCGTCGCAAAAGAATTTCAAACAGGCCCTGACGCTCCATATGGAAGCGATCAAGCTGGCCGAACCGCTGGCCAAGAGCCGCAACGTCGCCACGCGCCGCATGGCGCAGCAAGCCCTACTGGGCGCCTACTTGTCGAGCGCCCGGGCGATTGCCTGGGGTCATTTCCAGCAGAAGTCCAAGGTCGTGCCAGAATGGCTCGCCCAGGCCGAGGCAATGGCCGACAAGATGGCCGCGCTCGAGGCCAACACGGACCAAGGCTTGCGCGTCTGCCGCGAGGCTTTAGCAGCATCGGTCGGCGTGGACGGCAAACTGAATCCCAAGCGTTACGCGGAGCGCGCGGTTTCGATCGGCGAAGCCACGATCGCCGCCAGCGACGATCCCTTCCGCCGCCAATACTTGCATTGGGAACTCGGCACGGCGTTGTACGACGCGCTGCAAGCGAGCCACGCTCGCGGCGACCAGACCAGTGCGCTGGAGTATGGTCACCTGGCGGCCAATCATCTCGAGGCGGCTACCGCTTCGCGTAAATTGGAGCCGATGGAAGCCTACCTGCTGGGCCGGCTGTACTTCCGACTAGGCGCGGTCTGCGCGACAAGCGGAACCACGCCTGAGGAAGCGCTCAAGTGGTACGAACGCGCGTTGCCACTGTTAGAGCGACCGGTGCCGGAGTGTGCGATGTCGGACGCAGGTCGCCACGGCGAAGCGTTTGTCAGTATGGCCGTTTCTTATTGGGCGGCTGGCAGCCAGGAAGAATCGCTCCGTCTCACGCGCCAAGGCCTGAAGCTGATGGAAGCCGCGGTCGAAGATGGCCGCCTGGAAAACGAAGCGCTCAAGGTCCCCTACACCAACCTGGCAACCATGCACCGCCACATGGGCGACGACGAACAAGCCAACGCCTTCGAATCGATGGCCGCCAAGGCCATCGCGTCGAAGAAGCAATAGACGGCCGCGGAGTCGAGTCGACATGGGCGCGACTCCCGCACTCTTGATCTGCCGTTCATCGCCCGGCGGCGTCTGGCTTGCTTGCTTCGGCGGTGAAGGACTTCGGTAGCTTTACGCCGAGCGTCTTGACCAGAAACGCGTAACTGTCGGCGTTTTCTTCGATCAGCTTGGTGGTGGGCGTGCCTGCTCCGTGGCCGGCGCTGGTTTCGATTCGGATCAGCACCGGCGCCGGGCCGGCTTGTGCAGCCTGTAGAGTCGCCGCGAACTTGAAGCTGTGACCAGGCACCACGCGATCGTCGTGGTCGCCCGTGGTGACCAGCGTCGCCGGATAGGCGACGTCCGGTTTGATGTTGTGCAGCGGAGAGTACGCCGCCAGCGTTGGGAACTGCTCCGCGATGTCAGACGATCCGTACTCCGAGACCCACGCCCAACCGATCGTGAACTTGTGGAAACGGAGCATGTCCATTACGCCCACGCCCGGTAGGGCCGCGCCGAACAAATCTGGCCGCTGCGTGATGGCCGCGCCTACGAGCAGCCCACCGTTACTGCGACCGGAGATCGCCAGGCGCTTGCTGGACGTGTACTTCTTTTCGATCAACCACTCAGCGGCCGCTAGAAAATCATCAAAGACGTTTTGCTTTTTGTTCAGCATGCCGGCTTCGTGCCACTCGCGGCCATATTCGCCACCGCCACGCAGATTGGCCACGGCGTAAACGCCTCCTAGTTCCAGCCAGACCAACCGGGCCGCGGAAAAGGTGGGCGTCTGCGGAATGTCGAAACCGCCGTAGGCGTACAGATACGTTGGGTTGTCGCCGTTTTGTTGCAGGTCCTTGCGTCGCGTGATGAACATTGGCACGCGCGTGCCATCTTTGCTTTGGAAAAAGACCTGTTCCGTCACGTAATCATCCGGCGAGAAATCAACCTGGGGCCGGCGGAAGAGCGTGCTCTCGCCCGTGGCAATGTCGTACTTATAAATCGACGGAGGACTCAAGTAGCTGGTGAACGAATAAAAGATGTCCTTGTCCGCCTGCTTGGCGCTGCCGAGCGAGGCCGTCCCTAGCTCCGCCAGTTTGATTTCACCCTGCGGCGCGCCAGTCAAATCATAAAGTTGCACGCGGCTGTGCGCGTCTTGCAGGAAGAGCGAAATCAAACGCCCGCCCACCAGCGTCACCGCTTGCAGCGTGTCCGCTTGTTGCGCGACGATTTCTTTCCAGCCCTCACGGCCAGGCTGCGTGACGTCGGCGGCCACGATCCGATGCCGGGGCGCGTCGAGGTCTGTTCGCAGATAGAACGTATTTCCTTCGTTGCCGATGAACTCATACTGCGCGTCGAACCCGGTGATCCAGTCGACCACCTTGGCGTCGGGCGTGGTCAGATCGAGATAAAAGAGCTGGTCCTTGCGCTCCGTGCCGCGCCAGACGCTGATTACCAGGTAGTGGCCATCGTCTGTCACCTGGCCGCGGAAGCCCCATTCTTTTTCGTCCTTGCGCTCGTAGATCAACTTGTCGTCGGACTGCGGCGTGCCAAGCTTGTGGTAGAAGAGCTTTTGATAATAGTTCACGCTGGTCAAACGCGAGGCTTCGTCCGGCTCGTCGTAGCGGCTGTAGTACAGCCCTTGGCCATCAGGCGACCAGGCGGCGCCGGAGAACTTGATCCACTTCAGAGTGTCTTCCAGGTCTTTCTTGGTTTCAACATCGCGCACGCGCCATTCGCGCCAGTCGGAACCGGCCGCGGCGACGCCGTAGGCAAACAGCTTGCCGTCGTCGCTGATCGCGTACTCCAGCACGGCCATCGTGCCGTCGGCGGCCAATGTGTTAGGATCGAGCAGCACCTGCGGCTCGGCGTCCAAGGAATCCGCTACGTAATACACGGCCTGGTTCTGCAGTCCGTCATTGCGCATGTAAAAGTAGCGCTCGCCATGCCGGCTGGGGATGCCGTACTTCTCGTAGTTCCAGAGTTGCTTCAAACGATCGTGGATTGGCCCACGCTCTGGGATCTTGTTCAAAAAATCGGCAGTCAGTTCGTTCTCTGCCTTGATCCACTCGCGAGTTTTGGGGCTGTCTGTGTCCTCCAGCCAGCGATAGGGGTCCACGATTTTGCGGCCGTGATAATCGTCCTGCTGGTCCCCTTTGTCCGCGACCGGGTAGCTCAGCTTCGTGTTAATAGTTGTCTCGTTCGTGCTGACGGGCGTGGGCGTTTCGACCTTGGCGGCGGGTTCGTCCTTGGTGGCCGCTTCGACTTTAGCTTCCGGTTGGACATTCGTTGCCGGCGGCTCGGCCGACTCGGCTGGCGCGCCTTTCGCGGTCTCCGCGGCAGCGGCTTTTTTCGCAGGCGCCTTGGCGATAGGCTTGTTGCATCCGCCCACCAAGATGGTGAGCGCAGTCGCGCAGATCAGATTGCCAACCACGGCCGATTGGAAACGCGTCATGAGAAAAATCCTTGTGCGAAAATCAAAACCGCGACCGCTCACTTTCGAGTTGGCCAGACGACATTCTCGAACCATGTGCCCGCACAATATAAACGCTCAGGCGCTGCAAAGTCAGCCCGCCAGGCGCAAGAGGCGTACCGCCGATGCGAAATGGAGACGCGGCCATATGCCGAACAGCGACTGGGTCCCTAGCGCGAATCCAAAATCTGCAGGTTGGGCGCCAGCCGTGAGATTTGCTCGGCCATGAAGCGATGGACCTGGTTCGTCGTCTTCAATCGCAGGGCCTGCTTCAAGATCGCCTCGGCGTCCTTCACCGTCACGTGGCTGGTCAGGTCCTTGATGAGCGGAATGAACGCCGGGCTCATGCTGAAACTGCGCAGCCCCATTCCCAACAGCAGCACAAAGGCGCGCGGCTGGCCCGCCATCTCGCCGCACAAAGTCACCGGTTTGCCCGCTTTGTTGCATGCCGTGATGACATTGTTCAACACGTTCAGCACCGGAGGGCTCAGCGGCTGGCAGAGGTGGCTGACCTTGGGGTTATCTCGATCCGCCGCCATCAAATACTGCACCAGGTCGTTCGAGCCGATCGAAACGAAATCGACCACTTCCAACATCGATTCGATCATGATCGCCGCGGCCGGGACTTCGAGCATCAGCCCGATCGGCAACCGCACGATCCGTTCGCCATCGGCTTCCAGTCCTCGGAGGACGCGATGGACAATCGCCCTCACTCGGCGAATTTCTTCCAGCGTGGTGATCATCGGAAACATGATGCGGACGTCGGCCGCTTCGCCATCGTTGCGAATGGCGGATCGCACGATGGCGCGAATCTGCGCGGTAAAAAACTGCGGATGCTCAAACGATAGCCGGATGGAGCGCCAGCCCATAAAGGGATTGGCCTCGCGGTCATGCCCTAGATAGGGAATGGTTTTGTCGCCACCCAGATCGAGCGTGCGGATGGTGACGCGATGATTGGGGCTTTCGTGAATGATGGCGCGGTACGTGGCGAGTTGCTCTTCTTCGTCCGGCACGTCCGGATGCGTAAGAAACAGATACTCTGTGCGAAACAGCCCCACGCCCGTCGCGCCCAGCGCAGCCGAGGCGCGGGCGTCCTCCACGCTATTGATATTGGCCAGCAGTTCCACAGGGTGGCCATCCGCGGTGATCGCCGGCAGATCCCGATTCTCTGCCAGCACGTCCTTCAGATGGATGAATTCTCGCTGCAGCTTGCGATACGCGCTCTCGGTCTCCGCGTCCGGATTGATAATCACGCAACCGGTGCGGCCGTCGACAACGAGCGTGTCTCCATTCTTCACGCTACGAAGAATTCCTTCGACACCGCTCACGGCCGGCACGCCACGACTGCGCGCCAGGATGGCGGCATGACTGGTCTGGCCGCCGGATTGTGTGACGATGCCGGCGACGTCGCGTTTGCCGAGCGCCACGACCTGCGATGGCAGCAATTCGCTGGCCACCAGGATCAGCGGACCGCTGGATTCATCCGGGTCGGGCGAGAGGAGGACCGGCGAAAGGTGGCCGGAGAGCCGAATGATGACGTCGCGCACATCGACCAGGCGGTCGCGGAGGTATTCGTCGTCCATCCGCGCGAACAGGGCCGTGTAACTCCCCAGCACGTGATCGAGGGCCATGGGCGCCGCTTCCCGATGGTCGACAATCCGCGCCCGCACCTTGGCCGTAAACGCCGGGTCTCGCAGAATCGACTCGTGGGCGCGGAAAATCACCGCCTGTTCCGGACCAACCTGCGTGGCCACTTTTTGATACAGGGCGTTCAGGTCCGAGGCCGTCCGCTCCCGAGCCAGCTCAAACCGTCGCAGCTCGGCAAAGATTTTGTCTTCGGCCAGCCGACGCGTCTTCGGGTTCACGAAGATCTCGTGAATGCAATAAGCCTTGCCGATGACCACGCCCGGCGAAACTCCAATTCCCTTGCGCATAAATAAATCGTATCAGCCCGCCGAGTGGGGGGCAACTTCAGGCGGGGATTGGAGTGGTGGCTGGGCGGACTTAGTATGAGGTTAAAAGGGACGCCAAGTCACCGTTCCGGCGCCGTCCGGTAGAGTCTCAATCGATCCTGGCAAAGCCTTTGACTTGCTCGACCCAACGAAAGTGCTGGCCATGAATCTCGGCGGGATCGCATTGCTCTCTTTTTTGGCGCTAAGCTTGTTCGCCATCCTGCTCTCGCTGGCCGCCGCGATCGTTCTGTGTCGATTAACGCGCTGGGGCATCGCGGCCGCGCTCCTGTTTGTCATTCTGCTGCCGCTGACTGTCGTAGGGACCAACCAGCTTTTTCACCAGCGGCTCTTTGTCTGGTGGCATCAGGCGCAGAATAACGCCGTGCCGCGTGAGTTCCCCTGTCTGGAATACACTCCACAGTTTTCGTCCTTGCGCGCCAGGTATCAGATGACAGAGCCTGAGCTCGACGCTTGGGTCGGAAGGTATCCCGGGCTAAAACTGGCAAAGTTGGAACCTATGAGAAACGAAGAAAAATCGCTCGGACCAAATTTCAAGGGAAAGGTGTTCGCAAGCGAGCGATGGCCAAGCGGCAGGCAGCTTCGCGTCTTTTGGGCGGACGACATTACCTACATCGCGTACTCCGCGAGGTGATCTGTGGGCGCTGACTTTTCTCGCGAACAAAAAATGCCACGCGGACGCCCTCGCGATTGAGGACGCCCGCGTGGCATGGATGAGAGTTAGGCTGTGCGGCCAGCAGGAACTCGCCGCGTTACCGTTTCGGGTCAGCCGTTCACGGCAATTTTGCGTGGACGGAGCGCCTCAGCCTTGGGGAGATGGAGCGTGAGGACGCCGTCGGCGTATTCGGCCGAGATCCGGCTGGCGTCGACTTGTTCCCCCACGCGGAACGTGCGGACGAATCCGCCCACGCCGTATTCGCGCAGTAAATACGTTGCGTCCGTATTGCGCTGCTCAACGTTCGCTTGGACGGTCAGCTCGCCATTCTCGTAATGGACTTCGATCGTCTCGCTGCGCGCGCCGGGGATGTCCGCATACAGGACCAGCTCGTCAGCCGCTTCGACAATGTCGACATTCGGACGAAAGTACGGTCCGTTGCAGCCGGCGTTGTTGGCGCCGTCGTGCGGTTGTTTTTGTGCCTGCTCTGTCTGCACGGCTTCTTTTTGCGCCGTCTCTTGATTCGCGGTCTGATTGTGTAGTGTGGCTTCTGTCATGATCGTTTCTCCGACTCCACGATTTCTTGCGCCCGCTCCCCAAAAGAGCCGGGAGCGGTGCGCGTTGATTGGATTTTCACTAGTTATGTCTACGGGAAGTTCAAATTCAGCCGCCGACGTTGACTTGGATCTTGCGGGGCTTGGCGGAGACCGCCTTGGGAAGCTTCAGCAGCAGCACGCCATCGCGTAGCGTCGCCTCGACGGCGCCGGAATCGACTTCGTACGGCAACTTGACCGTGCGCGAGAACTCGCCCACGCCGCGCTCGCGACGGTGGAACGTCGTCCCATCGTTCGAGCCGGCCGAACGCTTACCGCGAAGCGTCAACTCGTTACCGACAACGGTGACTTCGAGATCTTCGCTCTTCATGCCTGGCAGTTCTGCCTCGGCATGCAGCACGTCGTTCGACTCCCAAACATTGAGCGCCGGAAAAGCATTCAGCGCCGATGTCGTGCGCGGAAGCGCGGCCGATACGCCGCCCAAGAAATCTCCCATCACGCGATCGACTTCGTTGCGCAGTTGCGTCATCGAATGGACGCCATTGGTTCGCCAACCATTCATCGGAATCTCTCCTACTACTTGGGTGCGCAGCAGCGATCGGCAAACCGAAACGAGGGTATTGCGATCGAATGCCGCGAATATTTGCGAAATGAGTCAGGCCAGTCGCCGCTCGGTTGCGCCTTGGCGCCCCTTTGGCGGCGATGCCTGACGGGAACCATCAAAAAGCAAAGGCCGTGCCAAGCGCTCTGCGAACGGCAAATCCTTGATCTAAACGCCGCAGCGCAAGAATTTGCGACAAACTGCGGACTTCGCGGCGCATGGCGGGGGCTGCCAGTTCGGCAGCGAGCCCGATTTTGGGCTCCCCCAGGGCGCCAACCCGGCAGCCAATTCCGGGGTGTAACATCCCGAGCGGCAATCCGCTGACGGTGGTAGAGAGGGAAAAAAAGCGACCTCGCGACTCGGGCGCCCCGGACTCGATTCTGGACGCTAGCACGCGAGCCAATGGCCTAACCACTTGAAATAACACGACTTGGCCTGCCTCGGACGGGGGCCATGAGCGGTGTTCCAGATTCTGGCAACTTTGTATACTACGAAACCCCGAAACGCCCTATTATCACGGCTTCCGAGGCGCAGCAGGCCGCACAGGCTGCCTGGACGACGTCGACCACCTAATCCTCGATAGATCGCGATCCACCACCCGGATCGCGGCAAGCGAACACGCCAGCATGCGATTTACGCTCGTTGATCGGATCTTGGAGATCAAGCCCGGTGAAAAGATCGTGGCGATCAAGAACCTGTCGATGGCCGAAGAGTATCTGGGGGATCACTTTCCAGGCTTTCCGGTCATGCCGGGTGTCTTGATGGTAGAAGCCCTGACGCAAGCCAGCGCTTGGCTGATCCGCGCCAGCGAAGACTTTGCCCATAGCATTGTGACATTAAAGGAAGCCAAGAACGTCAAGTTCGCCAACTTCCTGCAACCGGGGCAAACGCTGACCGTGACGGCCGAGATTATCGAACAAGATGAGCGCTTCACGCGGATCAAAGCGTCCGGCACGGCCGATGGCGCCGCAACCCTGGCCGCGCGTTTGACCATGGAGCGCTACAACCTGGCTACCGAGCGACCCGATCGCGCAATTGCCGACGAAGTCGTAATACAGAATTTGCGCGAGACGTTTTCGCTGTTGTATCAGCCGTCTCAAACGCCCGTGGGCTAAGACCAACCTAATTTGCTAGATCACCATGCGGCGCTTGACGGCGAGATGTTCGCCGTGCTGCGGCTCGCAGCAACCTTTGAGGAGTTCGGGTTATGGCTACGAATGAAGAGATTTATGCCAAGGTTCGCACCGCGCTCGTCGAGGCTCTCAGCGTCGACGAGGATGAAGTCACGCCGCAAGCCAAACTGACGACGGATTTGGGCGCGGAGTCGATTGACTTCTTGGACATCGTCTTTCGCCTGGAAAAAGCGTTCGATATCAAGATCCCCCGCGCAGAGCTCTTCCCGGAAGACGTGTTGGCTAGCGCCACCTACGTGCAGGGGGGCAAGCTCTCGCCGGAAGGCCTGACCGAGCTGAAGAAGCGGATGCCGTTTGCCAACCTGGACGAGTTCACCAAGAACCCGGTCGTCAAAGACTTCGTCAACCAGCTCACCGTGCAGGACATGGTGCGGTTTGTTGAGTCCAAAGTTGCGATGAACGCCAAATAAGTCCGCCGGCGCGGACGCGATGGCGCCATCGTCTGGTTCGCGGCGCGGATTGTTGTTCGCTTGTCCTTTTCGCTTGCCCTTGTTGCCGGGAAGTCGCTCGCATGCGTTGGATCTGGATCGACAAGTTCATTGAGTTCGAAAGTGGCTGCCGGGCCCGCGCAGTGAAAAATCTGTCGCTGGCCGAGGAGCACTTGCACGATCATTTCCACGGCGCGCCGATGATGCCCAACTCGTTGATCATCGAGGGGTTGGCGCAAACCGGCGGGCTGCTGGTCGGTGAGTACAACAGCTTTGAAAAGAAGGTGATCCTGGCGAAGATTCAAAAGGCGATCTTCCACTTCCCGGCCCTGCCCGGGGACACGCTGATCTACAGCGTTACGCTGCAGGACATCCGTGCCGATGGCGGCATGATTTCCGGCACCAGCCACGTTGGAGACCGGTTGCAGGGAGAAGTGGAACTGGTCTTTGCGCATCTCAGTGACGACGGCCGCTCAAAGACGCTGTTCGAGCCTAAGAACTTTGTCTTCACGCTCAAACTGCTTGGCGTGTTTGACGTCGGCACGGGGTCTGGCGGGCAGGCCCTGCAAGAACCACCCGGACTGTCCCGCATGCGGGCCGCGTTCGATCCCGAGGGAATGCGCGATATGTAGCTCGCGCCCGTAGGCGCGCGTAGAATCGTGACGCTTGCTCAGTCACTGGGTTTGCTTTCAGGCCGAGGCTTGCTAGCGGACCGATGATGCTGGCGCCTGGATCTGCTTGAGCCGACGCGGGGCCTCCAGAATCTTTCCTACCTCGTTGTGGAGCGAAGCCTGATGAGACGGCGCGTAGTAATCACGGGCATGGGTTGCGTTACTCCCCTGGGGACCGACGTCGAGACGCTATGGCGCCGCCTGCGCAACAGCGAGTCGGGCGTTGGGCGGACAACCCTCTTCGACGCGACGAACTTCCCCACGCAGATCTCGGCCGAGGTCCGCGATTGGGACGTTTCCGCCGTGGGCGAGAATCCAGCGGATTGGCGCAACCAAGGCCGGCACACGCATTTTGCCGTTGGCGCCGCCAAGCAGGCCGTTAGCGCCTCGGGCCTGTTGGATCGCGCGATCGATCCAACGCGGTTCGGCGTCTATCTCGGCTCGGGCGAAGGCCAACAAGACTTCGCGCGGTTCACCAAGTTGATGATGAGAGCGCTGGAAAACTCCACGCTCGACGTCGCCAAGTTCACGCGCGCCGGCCTGGATCTCCTCGACCCACTAACGGAACTAGAGCAGGAACCGAACATGCCGGTCGGCCACCTGGCCAGCTTGTTCGACGCCCAGGGTCCCAATCTCAACTGCCTGACGGCCTGCGCGGCCAGCAGCCAGGCCGTGGGTGAAGCAGTCGAGATCATCCGCCGCGGCGAGGCCGACGTGATGCTTTCGGGCGGCACGCACAGCATGATTCATCCGTTTGGCGTCACAGGCTTCAACCTGTTGACCGCCCTCAGCACCAATAACGACGCGCCGACCAAGGCTTCTCGCCCGTTCGACATGCACCGCGATGGCTTTGTGCTGGGCGAAGGATCGGCGATGGTGGTGCTGGAAGAATTGGAACACGCCCGCCGTCGCGGCGCGCCGATTCATGGCGAGGTCGTCGGCTTTGGCACCACTGCCGACGCGTTCCGCATCACGGACACGCACCCCGAAGGACGCGGCGCCGCAAGTTGCCTGAGAATGGCGCTGGCGGACGCTGGCCTGAACGTGACGGACATTGGTTACATCAATGCCCACGGCACCAGCACCAACGTCAACGATAAAGTCGAATCGCTGGCAATCAAAAAGGTCTTTGGCGAGCAGGCCTACAAAGTCCCTGTATCGAGCACCAAGAGCATGATGGGGCATCTGATCGCCGCAGCCGGCGCCACGGAGTTGATCGTTTGCCTGTTGGCGATTCGCGATGGCGTTCTGCCGCCGACGATCAATTACGAAACGCCCGATCCGGACTGCGACCTGGATTACATTCCTAACGTCGCCCGCGAGGCACGCTGCGACCACGCCGCGTCGAACAGCTTCGGCTTTGGAGGCCAGAACGTGACGCTCATCGCGTCACGCTTCAAAGCGTAAGCGCTTTAGCTACCGTTCAGCGCTTACAGTTTTCGTCGCGCTGCGACTTCGCTGCCCTGCTCGCACTCTATTAACGCCAACACCCTCCGGCCGCGCTCGGCGACTCGAAGGGTGTTTGATTATCTTTTGGCGACCCTCGTTCCAATAACCGCGAACGTTAGTTCGGGCCGATCGGTCGTGGGTTGGATGCGAAGAAGTCGCGAGGTCCGCGCGTGGTGTAATACGGGTAGCTGGTTGCGCCGCTCGGTGGGCCAGCGTACGCGGAGCCATCGTCGGCGCCGTCGTGGGGGCCGCCGGCCGTGCTGCAGCAACCATCAGCGCAAGGCGCCGGGCCGCAGCCGGTTGGGCCGCAACTGCCAGGATAGGGTCCGGTCTTGCCGCAGCACGCGCCGCATGCCCCGTGACCAAAGAGTTTGTCGAACAGGCAGCAACCTGAGCTGGAGCTAACCAGCAGACCCAACATCAGGGCCAGCATGCAGCGTTTCATGGAACTTGGTTTCCTTAATTTGCCCAAAGGGCCGGCGACGGCGGAAAGTTCGAGCTGTTGGATCGGGCCCCCTCCCGCTGGGAGGAGCTCCCTGGATTCCGCGGACGCCTGCGCGAATGTTGTGACGCCGTTTTAAGCGTCTAAATGGGTTATCGGCCCGTAGAACCGATAGAATCGAACAATTTCATCCAATCCAACCAACCGTTTCGGCCGGTATTTCCGGCGCCTGCGATATATTCTCGGCTCGCGGCCCGCTAGCTGGGCTGGGAAGAGGCCAGTACGGAGCGTTTTTCCAGGTCAAAACAGCCGGAACAGACCAGAGGCCGTTTTACGCGCGCGCGTCGACACCTATAATGACCCACGGCGTCCTCTAAAGGTCTGCCGAGCCAGGGGGAGTTTCCGCAAGTGGCGGCGGCCGCTCCACCTTCCCTGGCGCGCCCCCCGAACACCCCCGTTTCGGTCAAGGAGACTCAACGTGCGTTCCTATTTCTCTCTCGCTGCAATTGCTGGCGCCGGCCTGGCCGCCTTGGCAATCGGCTGCAACAACCGTCCCGCCACATCGCCCGGTTCCACTGCCGCTGCCAAAAAGGCCAAGAGCGACGTCATCGAAATTGCCGTCGGCGAAGACGCGCAGAAAAAAGCGCAGACCGCGCTGATCAACGCCAAGCCTGGTCAGGTGATCGAATTCGGCGAAGGCAAATTCGATTTCGACTCCACGCTCTCGCTGGAAGACACCAGCAACATCACCATTCGCGGTAAGGGTCCAGACAAGACCACGCTCAGTTTTGCCAACCAACAGCAAGGCACCGGGGGCGAGGGTCTGCGGATTACCAGCAAGGAAAACGTGCGAGTGGAAAACCTGGCGATCGAAGACGCCAAGGGAGACGCCATCAAGGTGCAAAACACCGACGGCGTGACCTTCAACAACGTCCGCGTCGAATGGACCGGCGGCCCCAAGCCAACCAACGGCGCCTACGGGTTGTACCCTGTGATGTGCAAGAACGTGATGATTGAAAACTCAATCGTTAAGGGTGCCTCGGACGCCGGCATTTATGTCGGCCAGTCGGAGAACATCATCGTTCGTCGCAACCAGGTGGAGCAGAATGTGGCTGGGATCGAGATCGAAAACTCGGTCAATGCCGACGTCTATGAGAACATCGCCACCGACAACACCGGCGGCATCCTGGTCTTCTCGCTGCCGGATCTGCCCAAGAAAGACGGCCGCGTCTGCCGCGTCTTCAAGAATCACGTCATCAAGAACAATCACGACAACTTCGCCCCGCCGGGCAATATTGTCGCCAACGTTCCGCCGGGCACCGGCATGATGATCATGGCCAACGACGAGGTCGAAGTCTTCGACAACAAAATCGAAAGCAACGACAGCACGGGCGTGTTGATCTGCAGCTACAAGATCAACGGAATTGAAATCAAGGATCAGCAGTACGACCCGTATTGCGAGGCGATTTCCGTCCACGACAACCAGTTCATTGAGAACGGCGCCAACCCTCGCGGTCAGTTGGGCAAGGACCTGACCAAGATCCTCAGCACGCCGTTCCCGGATATCATGTTCGACGGCTTCCAAGACAAGAAGAAGTTTGTTGATGACGCGCTCCCGGCGGCCTTGGGCCTGAGCATTCGCAACAACACCGACGCGGACTTCGTCAACTTTGACTACCCCGGATTGCCGGCCGCCGTATTCAGCAACAAGAAACCCAGCCGCGACCTGAAGCCGTACGACATCGAACAGAAGCCGCTTCCGGCGGTGACGATTGCCGACGCGAAGTGAGCACGCAGTGTCATATCTCTTAGTGAATCGTTCGGTTCGCTCCGCCGCGTTCGCGGTGGGGTTGGCCTTGCTGTTATTGCCAATCGTCGGCTGCGGTGGGAACAACCCACCGCAGACCGACGTGAGCGCTGAGCCTCCGCAAAAGCTGTCCGAGTTTGGACTGTTTACGGGCAATGGCGCTTCACAAACGCCGGTTGAGGGCGTGATCCCGTACGATCTCAACTCGCCACTCTTCTCGGATTACACGGACAAGTACCGCTTTGTGAAGCTGCCGGCGGGACAAAGCGCTAAGTACAACGCCACGGATTCGTTCGAGTTTCCAGTCGGCACGGTCATTTCCAAGACGTTTGCCTATCCGGTCGACGCGCGCGATCCGGCCAAGGGGCGCCGCCTGCTCGAAACGCGCATCCTGCGGCACGAAGCTGACGGCTGGATTGGCTATCCCTACATCTGGAACGAAGAACAGACCGAGGCCGTGCTGGATGTGGCCGGCGGGACGATCAACGCGCATTGGATTCAGGCCGATGGCGCTGAGCGAACCAACAGCTACATCATTCCTAACTCCAACCAGTGCAAAGGCTGCCATAAGCAAGGCGAGCTGATGTTGCCGATCGGCCCCAAGGCGCGAAACCTTAATCGAGATTTCGCCTACGCCAGTGGATCCGAAAATCAGCTCACCCACTGGACGCGCGTCGGCGCGCTCAGCGGCGCCCCCGCGCCGGCCGAGGCGCCCCGACTGGCAGACTGGGACGATCCCCATACCGGAACACTCGACGAACGCGCTCGCGCCTGGCTCGAGATCAACTGTGCCCACTGCCACAACCCGGCGGGCCCAGCCCGCAATTCGGGCTTGGACCTGATGGCGTCGCAGACCAATCCCACGGCCTACGGCATACGCAAATCGCCGGTGGCCGCCGGTCGCGGTTCGGGCGGAATGCGAGTCGACATCGCTCCCGGCCATCCGGAGGAATCGATCCTGCCGTTCCGAGTCGGTTCGACCGACGCCGGCATCATGATGCCGGAACTGGGCAAGCGCATGATCCACACAGAAGGCTTGGCGCTGATCAACGAATGGATCAGAGCTATGCCGGAAGGCGAAGGGCAAACGCCAGCGGCGGCCAACCCAGCCCCCGCGCCCGGCGGACACTAAGAGCCGGGGGGCTGTCCGCTTGACGGCGGATCGAACGTCACCCACGCCCGTGATTCTTCGCCCTGTTGGACTGCAGCGGACGCTGCTGCTTTCGCCAGATGCAACCACCGCCGTTTTTGGTTATTCTGGGGGCATGGTTGCCAACATTGATTATATCGAGGGCGTGATCGCCACTTACCAGCAGGCGGCGCGCGCGAATGAAAACACGCCGTCGCGCGAAGGAAACGTGGTCGTGCTCTCGTCCGAAGTGGGCGACGACGTCATGCTCACGGCGGACCTGCACGGCAATCGGCGGAACTTCAACGCCATCAAGCGCATTGCCGATCTCGACGGCCACCCGCGCCGGCACCTGGTAATGCAAGAGGTCTGCCACGGCGGGCCCACCTATCCGACCAACAATGGCGACATGTCGCACGGCATGCTGGAAGACGTCGCCAAGCTCAAGGCAAAATACCCAGAGCGGGTTCACTTCTTGCTGAGCAACCATGAGCTGGCGGAGCTGACCGACTATCCGATCCTCAAAGCGAAGAAGATGCTCAATCTGATGTTTCGCTTGGGGTTGCAAGAGATGTACGGCGCGGCGACCGAAAAAGTCCGCGAGGCCTACCTGGAGTTTCTCCGCTCCTGCCCCTTGGCGGTCCGCCTCCCCGGTAACGTTCTGGTGTGCCACAGTCTGCCGGAGCAGACAGACGTCCGCGGTTTTGACGCCAGCGTGTTGAAGCGACCGCTCGACGCGCACGACCTCCGCGAGCAAGGGAGCGTCTTCCGCATGGTCTGGGGCCGAGATTACCGCCCGGCGAACGCCAAGGCATTCGGCAAGCTCGTCGGCGCCACCACGCTGATCCATGGGCATGAACCCTGCCCGGCAGGTCACGCCGTGCCGAATGACATGCAGATCATCTTGGACTGCTGCGGCGAAAACGCCTCTTACCTGCTGGCGCCGCTCGATCATCCTCTGACGCACGCGGAACTGGTCGAAAAGATCCAGAAGCTAGCGTAGCGGATTTTTGAATTTCCTCAGCGGTCTGCTAGCAGAAGTTCTCGCGCCGAAAAGCGTCTCATTCTCTGCTTCCTAAGCCTTTTCCATCGAATGACCGCTTCGCGCTAGCATCGCTAGCACGCGGAGTGGTTCGCGATTGATCAAACGCTCGAACCGTTTTTGGTCGATCTTGGTCCGAGAGGGCCGATCTGGTACAAGCTTCGGCTTGGCCGCGCAATGACTGCGCGATTCCACTCGGGCCACTGCCAATGGCAGGGCCTCACTTCACCTCGCGCCGGAAAGTCTCAGGGATGAACAACTTTGGCAGGGCGCTGCGTCTCTCGCTGCGTTACCGCTGGACGTTTGCCGCTAGCGTGGTCTGCGCCTTGGGCGTGGCCGTGCTCTGGGGCGGCAGCATCAGCGCTCTTTATCCGTTTATCGCCGTCGCGCTCGAAGGCAAGTCGCTGCAAACCTGGGCGGAAAACGACACCGAGCGGACCAGCAAAGCGATCGCCACGCTCGAAGAAAAGCTGGCCGAGTTCAATCGCAAGCAAGCTTCGGACGCCGCCTCGCCGGCAGACGTCCGCCAGCACGCGCGCGATGAACAAGAACTGGAGGCAGAACAGCGTGCCCTGGCGCGGACAGAGTGGCTACGGGACAATTTCATCATACCCTACATGCCAACAGACGCGTTTCTGACCGTAGTGGCGATCGCGGGCTTGCTGCTGGTGAGCACGATCGTCAAATGCGTGCTGCTGATCTTTAACTCCATGCTGGTCGCGCGGATGGTCCAATTGACCACGTTCGACCTGACCAAAAAATTCTACCGGCACACACTGCGCATGGACCTGGCGAACTTTTCCGCCGAAGGCGCCAGCGACCTGATGAGCCGCTTTACTTACGACATGGAATGCCTGGGGAACGGCCTCCGCGAGCTGTTCGGCAAGTTCGTCCGCGAGCCGCTCAAGATGTTCGCCTGCCTGATCGGCGCCGCTTGGATTAGTTGGCAATTGTTGCTGCTCTCGCTGTTGCTGGCTCCGGTGGCCGGAATCACGATCGGCGCACTGTCCAAGGCGCTCAAGCGCGCCAACCGCCGGGCGATGGAAGAAATGTCGCAGATCTACAACACGCTCGACGAAACCCTGCAAGGGATCAAGGTCGTCAAGGCGTTCACCATGGAGCGCCACGAGCGACGCCGCTTCCACGCGACCAGCAAGAAGTTCTATCGCAAGTCGATGCACATCGCTCGTTACGACTCGCTAACTCGTCCACTGACTGAAATGCTGGGCATCTCGACGATCTGCGTCGCGCTGTTGGCCGGCGCCTATTTGGGCATCAATCAGAAGACGCATCTCTTCGGCCTGAAGATGAGCGAGCGCCCCCTGACGATTGAGCCGTTGATTGTCTTCTTTGGCCTGTTGGCCGGGGCCAGCGATCCGGCCCGCAAGCTTTCGGAAGTCTTTAGCCGCTTGCAGCGCGCGAGCGCCGCCGCGGAGCGCGTCTACCAGTTGATTGACCGGCAGCCCAAGATCGTCGATGCGACGAATCCCCGGGTGATTCCGCGGCACAAGCGCGAGCTGGTCTTCGATCACGTCAATTTCCACTACCAGCCGACTCAGCAGGTCTTACAAGACATCAATTTGCGGATCGGTTGGGGCGAGACGATCGCCATTGTCGGGCCGAACGGCTGCGGCAAGTCGACGTTGGCTAACCTGATCCTGCGGTTCTACGATCCCGTCAGCGGCGCCGTCCGAGTGGACGGGGTCGATCTCCGCGATGGGCGTCTGGCCGACCTGCGCAGTCAAATCGGCCTGGTCACCCAGGAAACCCTACTGTTCGACGACACCGTCTTCAACAACATTCGTTACGGGTCCATGCAGGCCACGCGCGAAGAAGTGATCGAAGCGGCCCAACGCGCGCACGCCCACCGGTTTATCGAGACCAAGCTGGAGAACGGCTACGACACAGTCGTCGGCCCACGCGGCAGTCTGCTTTCGGGCGGACAGCGTCAGCGGATCGCGCTGGCGCGGGCGATCCTCCGCGATCCAAGCATTCTGATCCTGGACGAAGCCACCAGCCAGGTCGACCTGGAGAGCGAGCAACTCATCCACAAGGTGCTGGAGCAATTCGTCCGCGGGCGGACTACGATCGTGATCACCCACCGGATGTCCACCCTGGCGCTGGCGGACCGAATTGTCGTCATGCAGGCAGGCCGAATCCTGGACGTCGGCACGCACGACGAGCTGTTGGTCCGCTCGGAGCTGTATAGCCGTCTGTACAGTATCCAGTTCAAGGAAACTGCGTAGGCGGTCCCTCGCCAAGGCGATTCTCGCAACGCGCGACCTCTCATCGCGTTCCAAAATGGGACGCAGCCGACGATGTGGACCGCCGCGCGCACGCAACGCGGTCGGGGCGCCGAAGAGGCCTGGTCGGAGCGCTCTGCCCAGGTATTCTCAATAAAATTGCCAGTTTGGGCCCTGCGGCACAGCCTTTGCTTTTACTTCCAGACCAGAGTAGGACGAGCGAGCGTTTCCCGAATTTCGAAGAGGCTCGGAACAGGGAAAAGACGCACGGGGCCGGTAAGAGAAGAGGCTAGGTAGCGACGGTCGGACGGGCGAAAAGCTGGAAAACACCTGTAAAACGGTGGTGCGCAAGCCAAATCCCAGTTTTTCTCGGTATGCGAGGTACCGATTGAAACAGCCCATCTGAGAGCGAGTCGAGAACCTGACAAGCGTGGCGGAAGGTTCTCGACTCGACCGTTGCTCAATGTTGCTTGTTTCGTTTCGCTACATGTGTTGCAAAACGATACACTTTCCGCCGTTTCATTTCGGGACTGAAATCGTGATTGCCGGGCGGACCTGCGAACGAGTTCCGGGGCAAATGGCGACAGAAATCTGCCACGCTCGGCATTTGCCACGCTGGGCATCTGCCGCGATAGGGACATCGGACGCATACCGAACGCCGGCCAAATTCTGAGTTTGGCGGATTCTAAGTTCGGAAGGCTGACACCGCCGTGGCCCACCGCATAGAATCCAAAGTGGAACGTCTGTGTGGCTTCTCTCTCGCATCTTCTCGCAAATTGCACTTCGGCATGTCCAAGAAATCTCTCACACCGCCAGGTCTTGCGGCCCGCTGGCCGCGCGTCCAGTTCAGCGAACTGTTGACGCTCGGCTCCCTGGTCGCGTTCGCATACTTGTTTGCCGCCAGCGGCGTCGCCGCGGAGAAAAAACCGCTGGCCAGCGCCGACGCCAGGCCGACGCCAGTCGACGCGGCGCCTGCCAAAGACGCCGACAAATCGGCTCAGCCCTCCAGTGGCGCCTCGGACGCGGACATCATCGCGTTTATCAACTCGCAAATTCGCCAGGGCTGGACCGACGCCGGCGTTACGCCGTCACCGGCGGCCACCGATGGCGAATGGTGCCGCCGCGTTTATCTCGATCTGCTCGGCCGCATTCCTTCGGTCGATGAATTGACCGCCTTCGTCTCGGATAAGTCTGCGACCAAGCGGCAAGCGTTGGTCGATCGATTGATCGACTCAGACAAGTACATTGAAGAGTATGCCCGCAATTGGACCACGATCTGGTCCAACCTGTTGGTGGGCCGCCCCCCCGCGCAGCGCGACCGCCGGCAATTGGTCAATCGCGAAGGAATGCAGCAGTGGCTGCGGCGCTCGTTCCTGAAAAACAAAAGTTATGACGCCATGGTGTATGAGTTGGTCGCCGCGACCGGCAACAACACGCCAGGCGAAGAAGGCTACAACGGCGCCGTCAATTTTCTGCTGGACAACTTGCAGGAAAACGCCGCCACCGCCACCGCCAAAACCGCCCGCTATTTTCTGGGCCTGCAAGTCCAATGTACGCAGTGCCACAACCACCCATTCAACGAGTGGAAACAAGACCAGTTCTGGGGCATGAACGCGTTTTTCCGTCAGACCAAGGCGCTGCGGACCTTCGAAGGGCGGAACGACGTCAAGAACGCCCGGCTCGAAAACGAAGACTTCGGCGGCGAGAGCAACAAGAATCCACAAGAGGCGGAGATCTACTTCGAAGGTCGCGATAACCAGATGAACGTGGTCTATCCCACGTTTGTCGATGGTAGCGAAATCCCGCGCAGCGGCTTTGCCGACGAAGTCGACCGCCGCAAGGAACTCGCCCAACTGATCACCAAAAGCGAGTACCTGGGCAAGGCGATCAGCAACCGCATGTGGGCCCATTTTTTGGGCTACGGCTTCACCAAGCCCATCGACGATCTCGGCCCACACAACCCGCCATCGCATCCAGAACTGCTGGACCGGCTAGGGCTGGAGTTTTCGGCCGGCGGCCACGACCTCAAGCGATTGATCCGATGGATCGTACTGAGCGAGCCTTACTCCCTCTCCAGCCGCACCGGATCGAAGAACAAGCGAGACGATCCGGCGCTCGGCGAGAAGCCATTGTTCAGCCATTTCTACATACGGCAGATGCGGGCGGAAGAGTTGTACGAGTCTTTGCTCGTAGCGACCGAGGCCGATCGCGCGCCAGGGAGTTATGAGCAGCAAGAGAACACCAAGGCCGGCTGGCTGCAGCAGTTCACCATTGCGTTCGGCACCGACGAAGGGGACGACTCCACAACCTTCAACGGCACGATCCCGCAGACGCTGATGATGATGAATGGCGAACTGATCGATAAAGCGACCAAGGCGGACCCAGGGACGCTGCTCCAAAAAGTGGCCAGCAGCAACACTCGCCCTGGCGCCAAAATTGACTATCTGTACATGGCGGCGCTCGCCCGTAAGCCGTCGAACGTGGAACTGAAGCTGGCGAACGAGCTACTGATGGCCCGCGGCGGCAACACCACCGAGGCGTTGCAAGACGTCTGGTGGGCACTACTGAATAGCAACGAGTTTATTTTGAATCACTGACGTATCAGGTAATCCAACTGCCGCGTGGCCGCTGCAACTTTTGCAGCCGACGCAGCGCGGTTTAGAGTTCAAAGCAATCCGACACGAGAGGGACCCGCGATGTCACGTTTCTTCAAGATTCCGTTCGGAATGTCGCGGCGTCATTTTCTTGAGCATGTGGCGGGCGCGTCGGCCCTGGCACTGCCGGCGGTCAATTTCACCAACGCCCTGGCCGCCAATGCCGGCGACATCAAAAAGCGACACAAAGCGGCGATCTTGCTGTGGATGGGGGGCGGCCCTAGCACGATCGATATCTGGGACCTGAAGCCAGGCGCCCCGACCGGCGGCCAGTTCAAACCCATCGCCACGACCGGCGACGCGCAGATCTGCGAGCACATGCCCAACATGGCAAAGCAGATGAAGCACATGTCGGTCATTCGCTCCATGAGCACGCGCGAAGCGGATCACACCCGCGGCCGTTATTATATGCATACCGGCTACGTGCCGAATCCTTCGATTGAGCATCCCAGCTACGGCGCCGTGGTGAGCCATGAATTGGCGCACCAGACGGCCGATCTGGAGATTCCGCCGTTTGTCTCCGTTGGTGGCGGCAGCGTCGGCCCCGGCTTCCTGGGAATGACCTACGCGCCATTTGTCGTCGATTACAACGGATCTGTCCGCAACACTACCAGCGCCGTCAAGCAAGATCGCATGGCGCAGCGGATGCAAATGCTGGCCTCGATCGAAAAGAGTTTCATCGGCCAGAACCGTGGCGAGGCCGCGCAGGATCATGAAAAGGTGATCGGCAAAACCGTCTCGCTCTTCACCAGCAAGCAGATGAAAGCCTTCAAGCTGGATGAAGAAACGAAAGAGACTCGCGAGCGCTACGGCGATTCCACCTTTGGCCGCGGCTGCCTGATGGCCCGCCGACTGGTCGAGCAGGGCGTCCCGTTTGTCGAGGTCGATCTCAATGGCTGGGACAACCACACCGGCGTCTTCACGGCGCTGGAAAACACGCTGCTGCCGCGAATGGATCAGGGCATGGCCGCTCTGATCGACGATCTCAGCGAGCGCGGCATGCTGGAAGACACCGCCGTCATTTGGATGGGCGAATTCGGCCGCACGCCGCGCATCAACGGCACGGCCGGCCGAGATCACTGGGCCACCTGCTGGAGCGTGGCCGTCGGCGGAGCCGGCATGAAGGGGGGAACCGTGATCGGCGAGACCGACGCGGACGGCATGCAGGTCACCACGGAACCCTACAAGTCCGAAGACCTGATGGCGTCTGTCCTGAAGGCCCTGGGCGTGTCGCTGGAGACGACATTCACCAGCAAGAACAACCGCCCAATGAAGATCGCCAACAGCGGCCGCGTGATCAAAGAGCTGTTTGCTTAGAGCCGGCCGGCGTCGGCAGCGTCCAAAAGCCCCATCGGGGCGATCGAAGGTAGCCTGGGGCAGAGCGCAGCGCCGCCCAAGGAAAAGACCGCGCGAAAAAAACGACGTAGCGTTCTTCGATCCCTTCAAAGCGCGGTCACCGGACGATTTTACGTAACGGTTTGCGGCACGCTACGTCCAATTCGCATGGTTCCGTTAACCCACGGCTGCGCCGGCGTTGCCGGCTTGCCGCTGGGCTACCTTGGGGCGCCCCGATGGGGCTTTAAGAGCGCGCGCATCGTCGAAATCGATTGCATGCCAAATAAAATCTTGCGGCGCCACTACGGATATTGGTTCAAGAGTCCGTGCCGTTGCGGCGTAATCGCAAAGAGTTGCGGTAACACCGCCAAGAATGGTGCGCGATTCCTGCGCTACCATTCTGAAGTTGGCGCGGTCGGTACGTCCCTTCTCGCGTTGCGGGACGACCCTCGCTCGCTGGTGGATCGTCCTCACGCGGCGCCGTGGCCCTGGGGCGACGGGATCCCTCCCGTTGGACGACTCCCGAGGGAGCCTCGCCCAGCGGAGGAGCCTTTACGCTCCGCCGCCTTGCGCACTCTAGTGGTTCAAAGTAGTCATTACACGCTGAGTGATTCTTGCCAGCCACGCTTCCAAAACACAATAGTAAACGCGGACGCTGGGGGCTCACCCCTCAGAACGATCGGACACTCATTGCACGGGATGCAGCGCTCGTCGATCGTCCGTAACTCCCAACAGGTTTACATGTCGCGCCAAACGTCGTCCGAGTAAGGACGCTCGGCAATCCGCCCGACTTCGTCCAAGGTGCGGCGTTGGCCTACGGCATGCCAAGGGCTGACGCCGGCCAGTTCCGGCATGATCTCGACCAGTTGCGAAGCCAAGGTTTGAGCCAGCCGCTTGATCGAGAGCGAGTCCGCCTTCTCGGCAATCGCGGCCGCGGTCTTCATCACGCGCACCAGGCGGGCGCGCTCCAACACTGGCGGCGAAAGTGGCGAGTTGGAATCGACCAGCAGTTCACCCAGCGGCACTTCCAGCACGCTCTGCCACCAATAGACGCGGCTGAGACGCAGGTCGGTCCCTTCGTTTTCTTCCAACTCAAGATCGCGAACGCTGGTGCGCAGTTGGCGCGCCAGCCCTCGCAGAGAGATTCCTTGCTGCCGCCGCACGGTGGCAATGCGGTGCAAGGCGACGCGCCCGGTCGGAGGATCGGACGTGTGCGATGGTTTGACGACGGGGAACTCACCCGTGCCCATTTCGGAAATACTCATGCAGTCACCTACTTCCTGTCCAGAATTGTGCGATGCGAATGGACGAGGGCGTTCCTGCCGACGCGACGATGCCAAGCAACTGTCCCGCTGTTGGCGACGATGTACAAAGAGGGCGGCCCAGCTTCGACGTCAGCGCAACATAGATGCGCGAATGAACGAGTAAGCGCCAGGCAATCGACGGTTGAACCGCCCTCAGATATCCAGCAACCAAGCCAGGCTTGGCGATTAAAGGTCTCTTCTGCAAACGAACCGTTTTCGTTTTGCTCACGTTCCCGCTCCTCTTGCCCAACCGTGCGCGCACGCATCTACGAATGCGAAACGATCACAGTGGACGGCGGCTGCAACACGACTTGCCTGAGATGTCGCAGACCGAAGCAGGCTTGACCCGCGGGGAGTGGACCCCGTTTGATAGGTTTGCAGATGTGTCTGTGGCAAACCTTCAACTCAAATACTAATCCCAGCTCAAACGACCGACAAGGACCGCTCGCCGGTTTTGTCCGATCACTTCAGACAATCCAGACACCAGTCAGCTCTCATCGACCCAATCACCTCAGCGTAGATTGTTCGCTCCTGGTTAGTGGCCTTGCAGAACCCCCGCCAATGGAGAACTCATCAACATGCATCCCCATGATTTGGGGGACTTCTACTATGCCGAACCGACTCAATTTCATCCGCTAGAATGCTTAGCGTCCAAAGTGTCATCGACGGCGCCAGCACTCACTCGGTTTTATTTTATAGAACGTTCCAGCTTCGTTGGCCGGCGCCGGAACTTCATTGGACAGTTAGCGGCGCGGGCCAGAATCTTGTCAGCGATTGCCTAGGACGTGCTCGTGGGGAAAACCTCGCTCCACCTATTGAATCAACACGCGTGAACGAACTCCGTTACCTACATTTCACACAACATTGCAGGAAGGCAACTAGGATGCACCGACTCTTTCTTTTCGCTTGCGCGATTTGTTTTGCGTTGCCACCAGGACCTGGCTTGACCGTTGTCCGAGGGGCGGAAGATCCGGGCCAACCGATCGCTGGCGTCGGACCTGTAGGTGATACGGTAGAGATCGCCGGAGAGTTCAAATTCACGGAAGGTCCGGCCGCAAATCGTGATGGCGTCGTGATCTTCTCGGATGTTCCGGCGTCCAAGGTTTACCGAGTGGAAGCAGGCGAAAAGTCCTCTGTTTTTCGAGAAAACTCCAACTTCACCAACGGCCAGATGTACAACGCCGCAGGAGAGATTGTCTGTTGCCAGAAGGGGCGCGTGGCCGTCGTCTCGGCTGATGGAAAGACCGAGCGCGTCTTGGCGGAGACCTACGACGGCAAGCCGTTTAACTCGCCCAACGATTTGGTCGTGGATCGCGCAGGGGGCGTCTACTTCACGGATCCCTCATTTGCCCCAGTGGCCAGCAGCAAACAAGGTGTGTCGGGCGTCTACTACATCGCGCCCGATGGCAAAGTCACGCGATTGATTGACGATGTCGTCACGCCCAACGGCGTTAACCTGTCGCCGGACGAAAAGACGCTCTACGTGATTCCAACCTTGCGCGATGAGATGATGGCCTACCCTATCACCGCGGCAGGCAAGCTCGGCCCCGGCCGGGTCTTCTGCAAAGTGGCGCAGCCGGAGGGAAAGCGCGGCGGAGGAGGCGATGGCTGCGCGGTCGATACCAGCGGCAACCTCTACATCGCCACCGGGCTGGGGGTTCAGGTCTTCGACCCGGAAGGGAAAGCCCTGGGCGTGATCCGCTTTCCCAAGCCTCCGGCGAACTGCAAGTTCGGCGGGCCTGATTTTAAGACGCTGTACGTGACGGCGCGGACCAGCGTTTACGCGGCGCCAATGGCCGTCGCAGGTGTCCGCCCACCGGAGGCGAAGAAATCCAAGTGAACGCCGCCGGCTCCAACCGGTTTAGCTGCGAAGGACGGAACCGCATTGGCCGAATTGCCGTTCGGCGATAAAATCGCCTAGCAATCATGGTTGAACCTGGGACAGTTATTCCCTCGTCGGGTCAGCTCTTGGAGCTGGCCAGACGCCTTGAGACGGCGCCTGGCTTCGCGGACGTGGTCGCCAGCCTGCAAGCAGGACATGGGGCCACGCTGGACGGAGTCTGGGGGTCGAGCTGCGCGCTGGTCGCGGCAGCGATCGCCGGTCATGCCCCGGGGCCGCTCGTCGTCGTGTGCGCCCACCCCGGCGACGTGGACGACTTTGTCGACGACTTGTCGCTCTTCGCCGCGATCGACCCGGCCAAGTTTCCGGCGTGGGAATCGACCACCGCAGACCAGTTGATCCACGACGACGTCTACGGCGACCGCCTCCGCCTACTCAAGCTGCTCCACGCGGCCAGCGGAGCCGCCACGGCGACGCCCGTCAACGGCGCCGCGATGCCGGCGGTGATTGTCACCAGCATCCAAAGCATGCTGCAGCCGGTCCCAACGCAAAAACGGTTGGCCGGGCAAACCCGCACGGTCCGCGTGGCGGATCGCCTGGATGTCGAAGGGCTGGCGGCCTGGCTGGCCGAGCAGGGATTCCACGGGACGACCGCCGTCGAGCTACCAGGCGAGTTCTCATTGCGTGGCGGGATCCTCGATATCTTTGCCCCCGATTGGGAACAGCCCGTCCGGATTGAACTGTTCGGCGACGACGTCGAGTCGATCCGCGCATTCGAGGTTTCCAGCCAGCGGAGCCTGGCCCGTTTGGACGCGGTAGACATTACGATGCTCGCCTCGTCCGAAGTCGGGGAGGAGTTCTTCACCAGCTACCTGCCGCGGAACTGCTGGTTTCTGCTGCTAGAGCCGGGCGAGATCGATCAAGAAGGCAAACACTACCTGACGCGGGTTGAACGTCCGGCCGAATATCACGGCGTCGCCGAGACGATGAAGCAGGTCTACCGCTTTCCGTCCGTGACGGCGTCGAGCATTGCGGTGGCCTCGCTCGAAACGACGTGCCAGTTGCGGATCGAATCGGTCGAGCGGTTCAGCGGCGACATTGGCAAAGTCCGCCAGGAGTTGGACGCCGCCGGAGTTGGTCAACAGGTCTATGTGATCTGCCAGACCGAGGCCGAGATCCGCCGCCTGGAAGAAGTCTTTGGCGAAACGAAGCTGGCCGTCGAAGGGCGGCTCCACTTTACCAGCGGCCGCCTGCGCGAAGGCTTCCGCATGGTGACCGAAACGATTGCGCTGGTCAGCGGCAATGAGCTCTTCCATCGATCGGACCTGACGCGCCCCTCGCGCCGCCGACTGGGGCGCGTGATTGATAGTTTTTTGGAATTGCGCGAAGGGGACTACGTGGTCCATCTGGCGCACGGCATCGGTCGCTACCTGGGTCTGAAGCTACTGGAGAAAGAAGGACAGTCCGAGGAGCACCTGGAGTTGGAGTTTCATGGCGGCACGAAGATCTACGTGCCAGCCTCAAAGATCAACCTGGTGCAAAAGTATGTCGGCGGGGCGAAGAGCCGGCCGAACCTGGCTCACATCGGCGGCAAGACCTGGCTCCGTCAGAAAGAAGCAGCCCAACGGGCCGTGATCGACATGGCCAGTGACATGCTTGACCTGCAAGCGTCGCGAGCGTCGCAACCAGGCATTACCTTTCCGGAAGACTCCGAATGGCAGAATGAATTCGACGCCTCGTTCCCCTACACGGAAACGCCCGATCAACTCGTCGGCATTGCGGCCATCAAAGAGGACATGCGGCGCTCCCGGCCCATGGACCGGCTGATCTGCGGCGATGTGGGCTACGGCAAGACCGAACTGGCGATGCGGGCGGCGTTCAAGGCCGTCGACGCCGGCTTCCAAGTCGCGGTGCTCGTGCCGACCACGGTCTTGGCGGAGCAACACGGGCGGACCTTTACGAGCCGCATGGCGGAGTTCCCGTTCAAGATTGCCGTCTTGAGCCGGTTTTGCTCCACGAAAGAAGAGAAGCGCGTTCTGGCCGGAATCGCGGATGGGTCCATCGATATTGTGATCGGCACGCATCGGCTGGCGCAGAAGGACATTCAGTTTCACAATCTCGGCCTGCTGGTGATCGACGAGGAGCAGCGATT